>Ga0315298_1001534_pt1 | contig 41903 bp, 41 predicted proteins | sample WHS_1_MG_FD_203077 | JGI IMG/M metagenome (GOLD analysis project Ga0315298, IMG submission 203077) | Extremophilic microbial mat communities from Washburn Hot Springs, YNP, Wyoming, USA - WHS_1_MG | ecosystem: Environmental > Aquatic > Thermal springs > Hot (42-90C) | place: USA: Wyoming... | reverse complement strand
GGTGGACGTCAGCACCAGGTGCGCGCCACTGGTGCCGGTGACGACGCTCGCCTGGATGCCCGGGTTGCCACTGGCGGAATTGATCGCCGCGGCCACGCCGGACAGTGTGTCGTTGCTGCTGGTGATCGAAACCGAAAAACTCGTACCGCCGAGCGAGAGCTGCAGCGTCCCGGTGCCGACCGTCGCGGAGCTGCTGCTGTACCCCGTGCTCGAGACGATCTGCTGGGCCTGTGCGAGCTGGCTGATCGACACGCTGTAGGAGCCGAGGGTCGCTCCGGCCCCGACGGTCGCCGTGAATGCCGCGCTGTTGCTGCTCGCGGCGCTGAGGGAGTTGAACGCGGCCGGCGTATCAATGGCCGAGAGCGAGGATTGGAACGTGGACAGCGCGCTTTTCAGCTGTCCCACCGAAGACATCTCCGAGGTCACCGCCTGCGTCTGGGAGGTGATGACCGCTTCCTGTGGCGCCTGCGCGGCGGCGACCAGCTGCGACACCAGGGAGGAGACGTTGATGACCGATCCGCCGGCCGCACCGGCACTGGTGCTGCTGGCGACCGAGACGGGTGAGGTAGAGGACATGTCAGCGGCTCCTGGGAGGATGCGACGAGCGTCTCGGGAACGAGCCGTCCGTCTGGAGGATCAGGTGCGCCCGATGCGTCGTGGCGACGCAATGGCCCGAGGGGCGGGGCCTTGCGGCGCCCGCCCCCGGGATTTTCCCTTTCGGTCCTGAGCTCATTTCCTCATGAGCCGGAGCCTTACGGCAGCTTCTGAAGCAGCGTGAGGATGTTCTGCGGGATGGTGTTCGCCTGGGCCACCATCGACGTGCTCGCCTGCTGCAGAATCTGAGCCTTCGACAGGTTGGAAGTCGCCTGTGCGTAGTTCGTGTCCACGATCTGGCTCTTGGCGGCAGAGAGATTCTGCGAGTCCGTCTGCAGGCCCGTGACGGCCGCCTGGAAGCGGTTCTGATAGGCGCCGAGCTGCGCGCCCGTGGTGGCGATCTGCTGCAGCGCCGCGTCCATCTGGATCAGCACCTGGTTCGAGCTGTCCACGCTCAGGACATTCGAGGTGTTGACCGTGCTGGACGCCGTCGCAGCCGTGGTGATAGCCGTGCTGCCGCCCGCTCCCGCGAAGCCGAAGCTGGCGGCGGTTTCGGTACCGACCGCACTTCCAGTTCCATTTGTGAACGTTGCGTCGACGGTGACCGTCTGACTGGTGTTGCTGTTGAGGTTGATCGCCGTCCCGGCCGAATTGACGCTCGCGGTGACCCCGTCGACGCCCGCGGCCGCCGTGATCGCACTGGCGACGGCCTGCAGGTCAGTCGCCTGGTTGCCCGTCAGCGACACCGCGCTCGCCGTCACCGTCTGGGCGGTGGCGCCCGAGCCTATCTTCACCGTGAACGTTCCGGCGTCCTGTGTGGTGGGGGTGAAGCTGCTGCCGAGGCCGACTTGGGCCTCCGAGGGAGCGCCAGTCCCAGCGGTGTAACTGATCGATGGCGCCGAGGACGCCGTGGACGTCAGGGTAATCGCGCCGCTGGAGGATACGCTCGCGGTCACCCCGCTGAATCCTGCTGCGGAAATTCGTCCTTCGACGTACGATCCGATTGCAGACGCCGATGCTGTGTTACCACTGGTGAACGACAGGGTGATGGCCGGACTACTCCCGATCGCCAGTGTGGCGGTAGCAGTGGTACCGCTGGCGAGCTGTGTGAAAGCCGCCGGAGTCGATCCTGTGTCGGTGAACCCTGTCGGGATATTGAGGCTGGAGTAGTTGCTCACGCCCGTTCCGGCGGCGGTGAAGCCGCCGAGCGTGTTGTATTGCGAGAGGCCGAACGTCGAGAGAGACTCAGAACCGGTCGTCCCAGTGTAGCTGATGCTGACCGGCTGCGCCGTGGTGCTGCTGAGGTTGATCCCGGTGCCCGCCGAATTTACCGTGGCGACGACACCGCTGTTGCCAGTCGCCTGGGTGATCGCCGCAGCCACCGTCTTCAGGTCAGTGGCCTGATTGCCGGTGAGCGTAATCGAACCCGTGGTGTACGTATTGTTTCCAAACTTAACGCTGAACGAGCCCGCGTCGCCGTTCGCAACCGCGGTGCCGCCAGCGGCGCCGGTGCTCGTGTAGGCGCTGGCGCCGGCCGAGGTCGACGTATACAGCTGGCCAAGGTTGTTCGCCTGCGCGCTCGACACCGACGCGACCGTGATCGTCTGGCCGGCATTGGCGCCGATCTGGAAGGTCGCGCCCTGGAAGCTGCCGTCGAGCAGATTCACGCCGTTGAACGAGGCGGTCTGTGCGACCTGATTGATGTCCGCGGTGAGCTGCTGGAACTGCTGGTTCAGATCGACGCGGTCCTGGCTGCTGTTCGTCGCGTTCAGCGACTGCACCGCGAGGTTGCGCATCGTCTGCAGATCGTTGGTGATCTGCTGCAGCGAGCCCTGCGCGGTCTGCGTCAGCGACACGCCGTCATTGGTGTTGTTGGTGGCCGTGTTCAGGCCGTTGATCTGCGAGGTCATGCCCTGCGCAATCGCGTAGCCGGCCGCGTTGTCGGCGGCGCTGTTGATCTGCAGACCGGAAGACAGCTGCTGCAGGGCGGTGGTCAGCTGGCTGCCTGAAGTCGTCAAGCTGTTCTGCGCGATCAACGCGTCGATATTGGTATTAAGGACGAGTGACATGGTTCAGTGCTCCTGAAGTCTTAGGTCAGGCTCCGGACACCCGTCCGTCGCGCTGGCGGGAGGCGTGGGTTGTGCGCGTATCCCGTTCAGCACCGTTATCGGACGGGTGAGCGCGGACTTGAGGCGCCCGAGGGGAGGGTGATGAAAGTGCGAGGTGGGTCACAGTATGCCGGGGCGCGAAAAACATCCGGGCCGGCGGATCAAATGTACTTGAAGAGGGTGAGCTGCATCATCGAGGCGTAGGACGCCTGCGCGGCCTGCAAGGCCAGCTCTTCCGTCGACAGCTGGGTGGTCGCCGCGGCGTAATTGGTGTCCGAGATCTGTGAAATGGTCGTCTGCACCGAGGTCTGCTGGCTCTGTGCCGCGGTCGCGGCGGTGGAGACGGCATTGATGCGCGCGCCGACCGAAGCGGCAACCTGGTTGAAGTTGTTGATCGCACCGTCCACTTGCTGCAGCGCACCGCTCAGCTTCGTGGCGATCTGCGCCGTACTGAGATTCGGAGTGTTCAGGGCGCTGATCGCACTGGCAATCGTCGAAAACGCGCTGGCGGTGCCTGCGGTTGCGACATTGAACTGGTCGTTTACGGCCGGCGTACCGCTGAACGCCAGCTGCGCTCCGTTGAAAGAAATAGAGAAGTTACCGCCGGCATCCGGCGAGTAGGTCCCGGAGGAGACGGACGTGCCGGACGCGTCGGTGATCTGATAGGTATTGCCCGTGCCGAACGTGACGGTGTAATTGCCCGGCACCCAGGCGGACGGATTGGTGAGCGTGCCGGTGCTGACCGAGGCCGAGCCGGTATTGGTCGCCGCGGCAGCCACCGTGAACGTGCCGTTACCCGCCGGGATGTTCATGAACACAGCGCTACCGGTGTCTCCGGTCGAAATGCTCTGGTCGGCGCTCAGCTGCACCTGGTTCACTTCGGCGGCGCCCTGGTAGGTAACCGACGTGCCGTTTTGCGCGAACGGCTGGGTGCCGCTGGCGTAGCCGCTGAAGAGATAGTTGCCCTGCGCGTCCTGCCGGTTGCCGATACCGACCAGCTGCTGCTGCAGCTGGGTCAGCTGGGTGGCGATCGCCTGGCGCTGGCTCGCGTTCAATGAACTGTTGTTGCCCTCGATGATGAGGCTGCGGGCACTCTGCAGGGTATTGGTGGCGTCGGTGAGTGCCTGGGTCTCGAGGTTCAGACTGGTCGTCGTCAGGGTGCCGTTCGCGACATATTGCTGCGAGGCCGACAGCTGTGTGTTCAGCTGCATGACCTCCGACATGCCGACCGGATTGCCGGCGGCGGATTGGAACTGCTTGCCCGTGGAGAGCTGCGTCTGGGTTTGGGCCATCGCGGTCTGCAGCGCTTCCATCTGGCTTGCGGCATTCATCTGAAAGGACAGTGTCGAGATGGTCACGGCGTTACCCGACGGCTTGGATGAGGGAGGTAAACATCTGATTCGACATGGAAATCACCTGCGCCATGGCCTGGTAGGCCTGCTGGTAGCGCAGCATGTCGGCGGCCTGCTGGTCGAGATTCACGCCGGTGGCATTGCTGCGCGACGTGGTCGCTTCCTGATTGACGGCCTGCTGCGCAGAAGCATTGTTCTGCGCCTGCTGGGTGAGGACGCCGACCTGACTGACCAGGTTCGTGGCGACGTCGTTCACGGACGCGGTGCCGCCAGAGAGCGCCTTGGACGACAGCCCGCTGATCATGGCGAGCATGTTGCTGTTGTCGCCCGTATTCGCGGTGCTGTTCGGGCTGACCGTGAAGGTATCGTTGGCGGCGGGGGTGCCGGTGAGGGTGAGCTGCTGGTTGCCGAACGTGATGGGCGTGCCGCTGCTATAGGTACCGCTGGCGACGGTCGTGGCCGGCGTTGTGCCCGGTGGGCCCTGCGTGACGGTGTATTGGGTTGGACTGCTGAATGACACGGTATACGTGCCGCCGGCGTAGCTCGCCGGATTGGTAACGCTCGCCGTGGTCACCGTCGCGGTGCCGGTATTGGTCGTGGTGGCGGTCGCCTGATTCAGGGACGCCGCGGCAATCTGCGACGGGGCGGTGAGCTGCATGGTCAGCCCGGCAGTCGCCCCGGCGGTGGGGGAAATCTGGTAACTGTCGTTTGCCGCCGGGGTGCCGCTGACGACCAGGGACATCCCGGCCGCGCTGAATGGGCTCGCCACGGTGCCGCTGCCGGTCATGGTGACCGCCTGCCCGGTGGTGGTATCGGTCAGCTGCCAGTTTCCGGCGCTGTATTTCAGCTGATAGGTGTCCGTGGTCAGCTGACTGAGGGACGTTCGGGTTGCGCTGATGGAGGCGCTGCCGGCATTTCCGGTCGCCGGTAGGACTTGTACGCCGCCGACGGTGAACATGGGCTGCCCGGCGGTACCGTTGAGGTTCATGCCCTTGGTTTGCTGCTGGTTGACCAGCGTCGCGACAGCGACGCTGATGCGTCCGATGGCGCTCTGAGTCGGATCCAGCACCTGGCTGCGGGCGCTGAGCAGGCCGCCGAGCGTTCCGCCGCTCATTTCGGTGGTGAGGTTCGTGACGCCCGTGGAGCTCTGGATGCCGATGCCGAGTTCGGTGGGATTGTAGGTGCCGGGGATGGTCGTGAGCTGCTGAGCGGTGCCGCTCGAGACCAGCGCCTGTCCATTGCCTATGTAGACGTCCGTCATCCCGTTCGATTGGGAGACCGTCTGCACGGAGATGTACTTGCTCAGCTGGTCGATGAGTGTCCCGCGCTGATCGAGCAGCTGATTCGGGGTCTGTCCGCTCGCTGATGCGGTGGCAATCTGCTGGTTCAGGTTCGCGATGTTGTTCGACAGCGTATTGATCTGCGACACACTGCTCGTGATCTGGGACTCCAGCTGCGAGCCGTACTGGCTGATCTGCGAGTCGTAGCTCTGCAGCTGCTGGGCGAGCGCCTGGCCCTGACTGAGCAGCGCCTGGCGCGCCGCAGTCGAGGTCGGAGAGGTCGAGACCGTCTGCAGGGAATTGACGAAGCTCTGCAGGCTCGCCGAGAGGCCCGTCGTCGAGTCGCTCAGCATGTTGTCGATCTGCTGCGCCTGTGTGGCCAGCGTATTGAAGCTGGAATAGCTCGACTGCGAGCTGCGCACCTGCTGCGTCAGCTGCGCGCTGTAGGCGCGCGTGATGCTTTGCACCGTGACGCCGCCGCCGCTGAAGCCGGACCCGGTGAACTGGCCGGGCTGTTCGGCGAGATTGGCGGTCTCGACGCTGTAGCCGGGCGTCGCGGAATTGGAAATATTGTTGCTGGTGACGTCGAGGGCCTGCTGGAACGCGAGCAGGCCAGAGACGCTGGTTGAAAGCAGGTCAGCCATACTTCACGGTCCTCAGATCGATCGACTGCCAGTAGTCATCGGCTGAACGGCGGTAAGCTTTAGCGCTCCGGTGTCCGACTGGGCCGAAAGGGTGCGCGTGAGCGTCGCGGCGACTTCGGTGAGCTTACGGGCATAATGCGGATCGGTGGCATAACCGGCCTGCTGCAGGGCCGTGGCGAAGGCGCCGACGTCATTGCCCGTGCCCAGCGCCGCGGCGTAGCGCGGGTTGCTGCTGAGCAGCGAGGTGTAATCCTGAAAGCACTGGCTGCAGCTGCCGTAGGCCCTGAACTTCGCCTGGGTGGCGGTATCGACGCCGTTGCGGTACTCATGGGTGCCGCTCGCGACGCTCGAACCGTTCCAGCCGTGCTCAGCCTTGATGCCGAAGAGGTTATTGCTGGTGGTGCCGCTCGCGGCGCGCGGCAGACTGCGCCCCCAATCGGTCTCGAGCGCAGCCTGAGCAATTAGGCTCACGGGACTTACGCCGAGCTGCCGCGCGGCGCGCTGCGCATCGGGCCACAGCGAGCGGGCGAAGGCGTTTTGCTGGGCCGCGTTCACCGGGCTGGGGCTCTTCCCGCCAGCGGCACCGGGCGCCGTGGGCGCACCGGTACTCGCCGCGGGAGCCGTAAGGCCCGGGACTGCAAGCGCCCTGTCCGCCGCGCCAGAGGCTGATGGCGCGGCGGTTCCGGCCGCCGCTGGACTGCCGGAGGCCGACCACTGACGGCGCAGCTGCTGCACCAGCATTTCGGCCAGACCGAACGTGTGGGTCTTGCTGAGCTGCGTCGAGAGCTGCTGGTCGTAGAGATCCTGATACATTCTCTGCTGCGAGGAGCCGAACAGCGGGTCCTTGAAGTTCGCGTCCTGAGCGCTTTTGAGGACCATGCCGATGAACAGGCTTTCGAACTGTTGAGCGGCCGCACGCAGTGCCTTCGGGTTGTGTGCCGCCGCCTGGCTCTTCAGTGTCGCCAGCGACTGAGCATCCGCAAACAGGCCAGGATCTGTGACCGGAAACGTCATATTACGATCAGCTGCGCATGCAGCGCTCCTGCCTGTCGCAGTGCTTCGAGGATCGCGACCAGGTCGCTCGGGGTCGCGCCCACGGAGTTCACCGCGCGTACGATCTGATCCAGGTTGACACCGGCCGGGAACTTGAACATGTGGGCCTTCTGCTGGCGGACCTCGATCGAGCTGTGCGGTACCACCACGGTGCTCCCGGCGGCGAACGGGTTCGGCTGACTCACGCCGTAGTGCTCGGTGATCGTGACCGACAGCGAGCCACTCGAAACCGCGGCAGGCATGACCTTGACCTGTGCGCTGATCACCACCGTGCCGGTGCGTGAATTGATGATCACGCGCGCCGGCGGCGTACCCGGTGACACGCTGAGATTCTGCAGCGCCGCGACGTAGGCCGTGCGCTGACTCGGATTCATCGGTGCGCGCACCCGGATCGAGACCGAATCGAGTGCCTCGGCGGTCCCCGTCCCGAAGGTCTTGTTGATGACCTGGGTCAGGCGAGTCGCGGTGGTGAAGCTCGGTGTGTCGAGGTTCAGTGTCACGAACGGCTGCGAGTCGAAGTCAGTCGGGACTGACCGCTCGACTGTCGCGCCATTGGGAATCGATCCGCTGCTCGGGATATTGACGGTGATGCTCGAACCGTCCGCGCCCTGAGCGGCGAAACCGTTCACCAGGACGCTGCCCTGGGCCATGGCGTAGACCTCACCATCGGCACCGTGCAGCGGCGTCATGATCAGGCTTCCGCCGCGCAGGCTGGTCGCATTGCCGATGGAGGACACGGTGACGTCGATCGTCTGGCCGGGTTGCGCGAAGGGCGGCAGTGTGGCGTGGACCGTGACGGCTGCCACGTTCTTCAGCTGCGGATTGGTATTGGCCGGGATTCGAACCCCGAACTTCTCCAGCATGTTCTCGATGCTGAGGACCGTGAAGGGCGTCTGGGTGGTCTGATCCCCGGTGCCGTCGAGGCCGACGACCAGGCCGTAACCGACCAGCTGGTTGCCGCGCACCCCGGCCACCGAGGCCAGGTCGCGTACTCGCTCCGCGTGCGCCGCTCCACAGGCGATGAGCAGCGCGGTGAGCGTCAGCGCGAAGTACGCTCTGATCAGCGCCTTGTAGCTCGGTTCCCAGGTGCGTTGCGACTTCGTCACGATGATCGACCCTTAGAAAGGCAGCCAGGGGCTGTTGAAGAATCGGGACAGCAGGCCGGGCTGGTTGGCGTCCGCGAGCGCACCGGTCTGGCCGTAGGCGATCTGGGCGTCGGCGACCTGCTGCGAAGAGATCGTATTGTCCGGGGCAATATCGATCGGACGAATGATCCCCTGCAGGCGCACGTATTCCTCGCCTTGATTGATCTGCACGAGCTTCTGCCCTCGTACGACCAGGTTGCCGTTCGGCAGGCGTTTCACCACGGTAACCGTGATCGCGCCGACCAGGCTGTCGCTTTGCTTGCTGTCCCCGGCACCGCTGAAGGTGTTGCCGTTGTTGATGGTGCCGCTGAGAAATGAATTGCCGTGGAATGTCATGGGGATGCCAAGCAGCGATGGAGCCGAGAGCGAGTCCTTGGTGGTCTTGGAGGTGTCGGTCTGCGAGCTCTTCTGCGCGCTGGTCGACTCCTGCAGCAGGATGGTCACGATGTCTCCGACGCTGTGCGCCGTGGCATTCTCGAACAGCCCGGAGTCGTAGCCCGGGTGAAAAATTGCGCCGTCTGCCGAGGGCGTCGGCATTTGGGGCATGTCGAATGCCTGGTCGTAATGCAGCGTTCTTTGCGTGACGCAGGCGCTGAGCAGACAGGCGGCGATTATGACCGGCAGCACACGCAGAATGGTTCGATGGATGATCACACTCTTCCTCACATGTTCTGGGTTGCGTACTGCAGCATCTGGGAGACCGTCGAGATCGCCTTGGAATTCATCTCGTAGGCGCGCTGCGTCTCGATCATGTTCACCAGTGACTCGACTACGTTGACGTTCGAGGCTTCGAGTTCGCCTTGACCGATGGTGCCGAGCCCGCTCGAGCCCGGGTTGCCGGTCTGCGGCGAGCCGCTCGAGGCCGACTGCAGCAACAGGTTGTTGCCGATGGGTTGAAGTCCCGTCGGATTGATGAAATTTGCGAGCTGGATCTGCCCGACCTGGGTGGGAGCGCTCTGCCCGGGGAGTACGACGCTCACGGTTCCGTCCGTGCCGACGGTGACGCTCTGGGCACCCTGGGGAATCGTGATCCCAGGTTGAACCACGTAGCCGCTGGCGGTGACCAGCTGGCCTTGCGCATTCACCTGAAAGCTGCCATCGCGCGTGTAGGCCAGGGTGCCGTCCGGCATCTGGATCTGGAAGAAGCCCTGACCCTGAACCGCCATATCGAGCGGATTGCCGGTCTGGGTGAGGCTGCCCTGGCTGTAATTCTTCTCCGTCGCCACCAGCCGCACACCGGTGCCGATCGACAATCCAGACGGTGACTGGGTCGACTGCGTCGTGTTCGCACCGACCTGCCCCTTGTTCTGGTAGAGCAGATCTTCGAATACCGCCCGATCGCGCTTGAAACCCGTGGTGTTCACGTTCGCCAGGTTATTGGCGATGATCGACATCTCGGTGTTCTGCGCGTCGAGACCGGTTTTGGCGGCCCACAGTGCTGCGTCCATAGAAGTACCCTCGTGCTATCGCGTGATCAACCGGGCTGCAGCAGCTGACTCGCTGCGCTCGAGTTGCTCTTGACGCTCTTCATGACCTTGACCTGCAGATCCCAGCTGCGGGCGAGGTCGATCATGTTCACCATTGCATTGGCGACATCGACGTTGCTCGATTCGAGCACGCCGGAGGCGAGCCGTACGGTGGCGTCGGCCGGAGCCGGCTTGCCGGCGTTGGTGACGAACAGGCCGTCTCCGCCCCGCACCAGGCTGGTCGGAGGGGGGTTGACCAGCTTGATGCGCCCCAGTGTCACCAGGGTGTCGGGCGTCTGGCCGAGTGGCACGGCCGAGACGGTGCCGTCGGAACCGATCTTGACCGAAGCGCTCGGCGGCACGCTGATCGGTCCGCTGTCTCCAAGCACCAGCTGACCGGTGCTGGTCACCAGCATGCCGCTCGCCTCCACGTGCAGATCGCCGTTGCGCGTGTAGGCTTCCTGGCCGTTCGGTCCCTGGACTGCGATGAAGCCTCGTCCCTGTACGGCCACATCGAGCGGCCGGCCGGTGGTGATCATCGAGCCCGAGGCATCGTTCCATCCGCTTGAATTGGCTGTGGCGTAGACGCGCGAAGCGTAGCCGCTGCCTTCGACTGCCTGGCTCTGGAACGCGGACAGCTCGGCCTTGAAGCCGGTGGTGTTGACGTTCGCCAGGTTGAAGTTGTTGACGGCCTGGGCGTTGAGGATTTCCTTCGCCCCGGTCATCGCCACATACAGCGCCTTGTTCACGTGCGTCTCTCAGTGCCGGATCAGATGCGCAGAATTGCCTGCGTGACCTGATTGGCGGTGTTGATCATCTGCGCGTTGGCCTGGAAATCGCGCTGGGCGGTAATCATGTTCACCAGCTGCGCGGTCACGTTCACGTTCGACTGTTCGAGCGCGCCGGACTGGATGGTGCCGAATCCGGATCCGCCGGCGACGCCATGGACCGCCGCGCCGGAGGAGAACGTTTCCTGCCACTGGGTGTTGCCGGTCTGAGCCAGTCCCTGCGGATTGGCGAAGTTCGCGAGCGCGACTTCGCCCAGAGTCTTCGACTGGCCATTGGTGAAATTCGCCTCGACGACGCCGGTCTGGCTGATATTGATACCGGTGAGGCTACCAGTCGTGTAGCCGTTCTGCGCCACCGCGTTCACGCCGAAGCTGTCGCCGTACTGGGTCGAGGTGCCAAAGTTGAACGTGATGTTCATCGGGTTCGCGCCGGTCGAGGGGGTATACGAGCCGAAATTGACCTGTCCATTCGCCGGCGTCGTCAAAGTTCCGGCGCTCGAGTAGGTCAGGGTCTGAGGATTGCCGACGGCATTTCCGTCGACGTACAGCTGGGCGTTCCAGGTGTTCGCCGCGCTGCCCTTCACGAAGTACATCTGCGCGGTGTGCGCGGCGCCGAGTGAGTCGTATACCGTGAGCGAAGTCGTATTGTTGTAGGTGGTCGGATCGCTCGGATTGAGCGGGGTGGTGGTCGGCGCCGTGGCGTTCGACGGCAAATTGAGGGTGATGTTCGCTGTGCTGGTCGCCTGGGGAGCGACCTGAGAGGTCGTGAGCTGCAGGTCGGACAGACCCCCGGTGTTAAAGCCGCCGGTGCTGAGTGGAGCGAAGCCCTGGACACGGTCACCGGAAGCGGTCACAAGGTAGCCGTTCGAGTCGACCTGGAAGGCGCCGTTGCGGGTATAGGAGAGTGCGCCGTTATTGCTGACGACGAAGAATCCGTTGCCGCTGAGTGCCAGGTCCAGGTTGTTCGAGGTCGAATTGATGTTGCCCTGGGTGAACTGCTGGGCGATCTCCGAGGTCGCCACCCCGTTGCCGATGGCGGTTTGCGAAACGCCTTGCTGGGTCTGGGCGAACAGACTGGAGAACTCGGCGCGCGACTGCTTGAAGCCGACCGTATCGACGTTGGCGATATTGTTCGCGGTCGTATTCAGGTCCGAGTTCGCGGCGTTGATGCCGGAAAGGGCGAGTGCGAAAGGCATGGGTGTGGCTCCTTACATGACCTGGCTGACGGCGCTCAGGGGCAGCGATCCGCCGTTGGTGTTCAGTGTCAGACTGTTCGTTGACGGGTCGAGCGTCACGCTGTTCACCTGGTAGGCGAGCTCCGGGGTGAGCGAGGACTGCGTGCCGTTCGTGTCTGCGGAGATATTGAAATTGTACGTGCCAGCGGGCGCAGTTCCGCCCGAGTTCGTCGTTCCATCCCACGTGAACGGAGTGACGCCGGTCTGCGGCGGGACCGAGAACGTCTTCACCAGCTGACCGCTGGCGTCCGTGACCTGCACGGTGAGCGCGGTCGTGCCCGCCGGAACATTGACGGCGCCAGTGATGCTGCCGCCGGCGGTGAGCGAACCGGAGTTGCCAGATGCAATGACGGTGTGGCCAATCAGGTTCGTGCCGCTGAGGATCTGTGCGGACGACATGGAGTTCGACAGCGCACTCATCGAGTTCGACATGCTGCTGATGCCGCTGACCTCACTCAATGCGGAGAACTCGTTGACGAACTGGCTCGGATTGGTCGGTTGGGTCGGATCCTGATTCTGCATCTGCGTTACCAGCAGCTGCAGAAAGTCGTTCTGGGTGAGCGCCAGCGAGCTGTTGGCGCTGCCGGCGGAGTTGCTGTTGCTGGAGCTGCTCGCCGCGGAGGCCGCGTTGGCAGCAGTTTGGGCGGCGTAGGCGCCGATGGAGTTGTATGACATTGGTGAGGTTCCCGGTGCGGCGTGGGCGGTCAAATCTGGCCGAGTTTCAAGGTGTCGATCGCCAAGGTCTTGGAGGTGTTCAGGACCTGGGCATCATTCTGGTAGGAGCGGGATGCGGAGATCATGTCGACCATCTGTTCGACGACGTTGACGTTCGAGGAGTAGACGTAGCCCTTGGCGTCCGCCATGGGGTTGCCGGGCTCGTAGCGGGCGGTGACCGGCGCGTTGCTCTGGACGATGCCGTCGACGGCCACGGACGCATCAGCGCCCTGCAGTGTCGCGGGTGCGCCGGGGGTCAGGGCTGCCTGGACGGCCTGGAATACCGGGAAGCGCGCTTTGTAAGCGGTGCTCGCACTGCTGCTGACGCTGTCGGCGTTGGCGAGGTTGCTGGCGACGGTATTCAATCGGACCGATTCGGCGGACATGCCCGAGCCGGCTATGTTGAAGATATTGAAGAGTGCCATGACAAGCCTGCGAAGGTTCGTGGTTGGGGGTTATTGCCCGGTGATCGCGGTTTTCAGTTGGGTGAATCGCTGTTCGAGGAAAGTCAGTGCGGCCTGGTAGCGCACGGTGTTCTGCGCGAATTTGGCTTCCTCGAGTTGCGAGCTGACTGTATTTCCGTCGAGCGAAGGAGCGAGCGGCACGCGGTACTTCAGAAATTGAGCCGTGGACAATCCTCCTGGAGTAGATGGCGCGGTGACATCGAGTCGGTTGTCCGTGCTCATCTGCAGAGTTCCGCCGCCGGTGCCGGTTGCGCCGGATTGCGGATCGGCCGCCGCGAGAGCGGACCGAAAGTCGATGTCACGCGCCTTGTATCCGGGCGTATCTGCGTTGGCGAGATTCGCCGCGAGTACCTCGGCTCGCTTGGAATACACCTGCAGGGCATCGGGCTGGACGCCAAGGTAGGTGTTGAGGTTGAACGGCATGTCGGAAAACCGGCGGTAAGGAGACCTGCCGGATACGCAGCAAGACGCGTGCCAATGATCTAAAACTGCCGTTCGGTGCGGATTGGGCGCCTTGAACCGTCCGGGAGTGTGACGTGGTTCACGGCTGCGCGGCGGATGATTGCCGGCGGCGGCAGGTGTGGGAGGCCTGGGGCGCTGAGCGATGTTAGCGGCGCGTCGGGCCGAGACTTGAGCAGCAGGGCCGGAACGCTAAAGATGATGAGTGCCGGTTGGCCCGGCGTTTGCATGCTGCTCAGGCATGAAAGCGTATGCGTCATTTTGTGGTCGTTGGCGCCGAGTCGCGGCTTCGGCATCATTCTGTCTCCTGGCAATGGGTTGTGCCGGGCTTGCTCGCGGGGCCGTGGAGCCGATCGCGAGCATCCGTCATGCGGCCGAGCAGTTCGTGCGGTCCCAGATGCCCCCTGGGGAAAAGGGCATCGTGGTCCATGCCGGTGCGCTGGACTCGCGTCTGCGGCTTGCGCGCTGTCAGGCTCCCCTACAGGCCGGAATGCTCGCCGGTGCGCGGTTGCAGCCGAATATGTCGATTTCGGTGGGATGCCATTCCGGCGCCCATTGGACGCTCTACGTTCCGGTGAGTATCGAATCGCGCATCGACGTTTGGGCGTTGCGCCAGCCGGAGAATGCCGGGGTGCGGCTCACGAGTGCGGATCTGGCACCCGAGACGCGGCTCGTGTCCGGTGTCGCGGCGGGATACGTCACAAATTTGGCGTTGCTCTCGCGCAGCACGTTGCGCCACCCGATGCCGGCCGGTGCCGTGCTGCACGCCAGTGATCTGCTGGCGGACTTCATGGTGCGCCAGGGCCAGCAGGTGACCTTGATCGCCTCGATCGATGGAATCGAGGTTCGCGCCACCGGGGTGGCACTGCAGGATGGACGCTACGGGGAGCTCATCCGGGTCCAGAACCCGGAATCCAAGAAGGTCGTGCAGGGCACGGTAGGGGATGCTCACGTGGTTTATGTCTCACCCTAAAGTTTCCTCGCAGCACGCCGATACCAGGACAAGGGTGCTCGAGGAGAGCAATGATGTCGAGCAAAATCAATGGGTTAAACGGCGCTCCGGCGGTGGTCGACACCGGCGCGGGCGCGCGGCGCGCGGCTGAGGCGGCGACCGGCCAGGCTTCGGGGTCGGCGGCGGCAGCCCATACGGGCGGCTCGGACGTTCATATCACCGATTCAGCCAGCTTCCTCTCGGGTCTGGCCCAGCATTTGAGCTCGCTGCCGGCGGTGAATTCGGGCCGTGTCGCACAGTTGCAGTCGGCCATCGACAGCGGCACCTATACGGTTCAGCCGCACGTCGTGGCCAGTCAACTGATGCAATCCGAGCAGACGCTGGCGCAGATCCACGGAGGTTGATCGATGGATCCGCACGTCTGCCGCGAACACCTGACCGACCTGTTCCGGGAAGAGTCGACGTTGCTGGCCGAACTCGAGCAGCTGCTCAGTCGCGAAGCCGACATTCTCGAGGGCTCGGACATCCGGGAAATCGAGCAGACGACACGGGCGCGCCAGGAGCGCATGGGTGCGCTGGCCCGGCTCGAAGAGCAGCGCCGCTCGCTGTGTGCCATGCACGGCTTCGCCGCCGACCGGGCGGGACTGGAGTCGGTGATGGCATGGTGCGACCCGCGTGGCATGCTGACCGAGTCATTGCGCGATTGCGCGACCCGCGCAGTGCGCTGCCGCGAGCTCAATGACCACAACGGCGTGCTCGTGACGGCGCGGCTGAAGCGGGTGGAAAGCCTGCTCGGGACGTTGACCGGCCGGCCGACGCGCACAGATACGTACGGACCGCGCGGCTATGGAGTCGCCTCGATCCGTTCCGGGCGCGTCCTCGGGGCAGCCTGACCTTCTGGCGCGATTGCGCGCTATTGGCGTCTTGCCGGCCGTTCAGTCCGGTGGCCCGGGTCGAAAGAAATGGCGGGCCTGAAAGACAATCCATCACATCGTCTGTGCCCGTGCGCCCGCACGGCGCGTCGTCACTCTGCGCCGCTCGCGAATCCTGGTGCCCGTGGATTAAGATTCCGCGCTCATGAGCCCTCGGAGCTGCCATGCGCTTTGCGATCACGCTGACCGACCGCTACTTGCCTGTGCTCGAGGCGTTTCTGGCGGCCGGCTGGCAGCCGGTGAAGCTGTTCACATCCTCGGTCGACGACCGCATCTTCCACAATAAACTCTCGCTTGAACGCGCGCAGCAGCTCGATATTCCGGTGCAGATCTCGCGCATGGTCGATGCGGATCTGCTCGACCTGAATGCCCGCGGTTGCGATGCGCTCGTGGTTGCGAGCTACCGGTGGCGGATCGGTGACTGGCAGCCCCATCTGCGTTATGCGGTCAATTTTCACCCCTCGCCGCTGCCGATCGGCCGGGGCGCCTATCCGGTGGTGCGGGCGATCCTCGACGGTCACACCCGCTGGGGAATCAGCTGCCACAAGCTCACGGCGCGTTTCGACAGTGGAGACATCCTCGCGCAGGAGACCTTCCCGATCGCACCGGAGGAGTGTCACGAGTCTTTGGATTTAAAGACCCAGCTGGCCTCAGGCGCCCTGGCGGCTCGGGTCGCCGGGAATTTCGAGGCACTGTGGCGCGACGCGACGGCGCAGGGTGAGGGCAGCTACTGGAAGCTCTTTACCGACGCGGAGCGCACCCTGGACTTCAGCCAGCCGGTCGAGCGCATCATGCGCACCGTTCGCGCCTTCGGCGAGTACGAATGCCTGGCCAAGGTCGCCGAGGCTCAGGTCTACGTGCGCCGTGCCGTGGCCTGGGAGGCGAAGCACACCCTTGCACCCGGGACGGTGGTCCATAACTCCGCGATGCGCCTGGTGGTGGCTGCGAGCGACGGCTACGTCGGCCTGCTGGAATGGAGTCTGATCGCACCGGGCGCGCCGGCCCAGCGGATTGGTCGCTAAATCTGTCTCGCCCGGAGGGCGCTGATGACGTTACCCTAGCGCCTCGCGCAGGGCGGCGATCTCCTGGGCCGACTCCTCTAAAAGGGTCTCGCACGCCAGCGGTGCGAGCTGCAGGCGCTGCAGCGGGCGCGCCTTGCCCAGCCGCTGGCGCAGGTCTTCCCCATCGTCCAGGTCGGCGAGCAGCGTCCCGGCGATCAGCACGTCGGCCAGAGTCACCGGGCCGCGCGCGTCGCGCTCGTAATTCTCGGACTCCTGGACGGCCTGCACGATCTCATCCGCCATGCTCCAGTTCTCGAGCAGAGCAGCGGCGATGCTCAAATGCCACGCCTGCTCGATCGCCCGATATGCGGCAGCGTCGTGGAACAGTGAGCGGTGACCACTTGCACGCGTGAGGATGTAGAGGCGGCCAACGCCTTGCAGCAGACCACACAGCAACGCGGTGTCGGGTGTCACGCCCGTCAGGCGCCGGGCGATCACAAAACTGAGACTTGCAACCTGCACACTGCGCTTCCACAGATCACCGAGCTGCGCTTCCATGCCGCGCAGCGCGGTCGCTCCGCGCAGCTGCCGTACCGCGAAGGCGATGGTTGCGGACCGCACGATGTCGAGCCCGACGCGAGCCACGGCGGAGCGCAAATCCGAGACCGGCAGGGCGCCCGGATTGAGCGCCGCCGAATTGGCCATGCGCATCAGTTGGGTAGCGAGGACCGGTTCGCCCCCGATGACGCGTACGATGCGGCTGAGATCGGCGTTGGGGTCGCTCAGCACGCGTTGTACCCGCATCACGATGTGCGGGAACCCCGGAAGCTCGACCTTGCCGCCGGACAGCTCCGAGGCGAGTTCGCGGACGAACGAGAAGGCAATATCCTGGTCGGCGGTCGGAACCATCGCCGAGATTCTGCTGGTCTCAGTGTTCAATTGCGGCTGCATGGGCAGATCATCCTGCACGGCCGAGGTCACACCCCGAGAGCATCGCGCAGCGCGGTGATCTCGTGGTCCGATTCCTCGATGAGATTCGCATAGCTCGCCGAATCGATGCCGAGCCGGCGGCAGGCCGCCACGTCGTGCATATTCAGTTCCAGTGTCTCCGGGTGATCTTTGAACGCGCTGAGCAACTGGCTCACGGTGAGCACATCGGTCAGATCGGGCGGTCCCGCGTGCCTGCGTTCAAGGTCCTCGTATTCACTGACCGCCTCCACGATTTCCTCTGCCATGTCCCAATTCTCCAGCAGCGCTTTGGCGATCGAGGCATGCCAGTCGCGCACGATGGTGGCGTACGTGGCCTGATCGGAGAGCAGATTGGGGTAGCTGGTGACGCGGGTGAGGATGTACAGCTTGCCGATGCCGTGCAGCAGACCGCCGAGCATCGCGGTGTCCGGATTGACCCGGCTGAACCGTTTTGCGACGACGTACGACATCGCAGCGACTGCGGCGCTCGTGCGCCAAAGGTCATCGAGCGGCTGCTCCAGACCTTTCAGATTCTCGCTCTTCTTGAGCTGCGACATTGCAAAAGCGATGGCCGCACTGCGCACCATATTGAACCCGAGCCGGGCAATGGCGCTGCGCAGCTCGATGATCGGGCGGCCACTGAAATTGATCGCGGCCGAATTGGCGATCTGCAGCAAACGTGCGGCGAGCATTGGCTCGGAACCGACGACGCGAGTGACCTTCTCCTGGGTCACCTCGTCGTCGGCGAGTACCTGGCGGACGCGCAGCGCGATATCCGGGAAGCTCGGCAGTTCCACCTTGCCTTTGGACAGTTCGGCCGCCAGTGCCTGTACGAAGGCAAAGACGTCCGAATTGCCGACGGCAGCGGTGGCGGGGGAAATCTCTTCAGCGGGAGTACTCAAAGCGGCGGCCTCGTCTTACATCTGTGTATCGGCGGAAAGCGATGGGACTTGATAGCGTCGTGCCAATCTCGTCCACTGCTCAGCTGGCGCTCGAGTCCTGTGCCGCTCGGGACTCGCGCGTAATGTCCATGGTGTCGGCCACCGAGCGGATTTTCGCAGCCACGTTCTCCAAAGGTATGACATGTTCGGCGGCGCCGATGGCGACCGCCTCGCCCGGCATGCCCCACACGACGCTCGACGCCTCGTCCTGGGCTATGGTGTGACTGCCGTTGTCGAGCATTTCCTTCAGACCCCGGGCCCCGTCCTTGCCCATGCCCGTGAGAATGACCCCGATCGCGTTGCGGCCGACGTTCTGGGCGACTGAGCGAAAGAGTACATCCACCGACGGCTTGTGCCGGTTGACCGGAACGCCGTCGTCGAGGCGGCAAATGTAGCGGGCGCCATCGCGGATGACCATCAGATGCTGATCGCCCGGAGCGATGTACACGTGTCCTGCGAGGACTTGCTGCCCGTCCTGCGCCTCCATGACAGAAACGGCGCAGCAATCGTTCATGCGTCGAGCAAACGGTCCGCTGAAAGCCTTCGGGATGTGCTGCGTGATCACCACCCCAGGGCTGTCGGGAGGGAGCCGGGTGAGCACTTCCTTGATGGCCTCGGTGCCGCCCGTCGAGGCGCCGATGGCAATGATCCGATCGGTGGTCCGTAAGGGCCGCGCCGCTCCGCCGCGGGGCAATACGGCATCGACGCTGTGTGCCGGCCCGGGGGGGCGTAGCGCGATGCGCCGAGGATCCAGTGCGCGCACGCTCGCGCGGGCGGCTGTGCGGATCTTGTCCGCCAATTCATTGCCATATTCAGCAAATGTCGCCGCCAGATCAATCTTCGGCTTGGGCAGGTAATCGACGGCCCCGAGCGAAAGCGCATCCAGAGTCACATCGGCGCCGCGCTCGGTCAGTGAGGAAACCATGACTACGGGCATGGGGCGCAAGCGCATCAGGTTGCGCAGAAAGGTGATGCCGTCCATGCGCGGCATTTCGACATCGAGCGTGATGACGTCGGGATTGAGGCGCTTGATCTTCTCCCGCGCGGCATGAGCATCCGCAGCAGCTCCGACGACCTCGATATCGGGTGCAGCGCTCAGCATTTCCGTGAGCAGCGTTCTCACCAGCGCCGAATCGTCCACGATCAGCACTCGAATGCGCTCGCGCACCGCGTTGATACGCTCGCCCGACAGGTTCCCGCCCTGGGCCATCATTCGAACAGCTCCACGTCGCCGCCGGTGGATTGCCGTCCGAGGCTCTCGAGGTACAGCTGCTCGTGGCGGCTGATGATGCGATTCTCGATCGGACGCAATTTGCGCAACCTGGCACGACCGGTGACCGGGAAATAGACGACCTTGCGAGGCTGGGTGCCGCCGAGATCCTCCGCGGCAACGCGATAGCCCTCGAGCGTCAGGTAGTTGCGGATGAAGCGGATATTTCGGCCCCCGACATCCGTCATTGCGGCCAGAATCTGTCCCCCGCCAAACAATTTGATCTCGAGCCGTTCGCGTGCGGCGCCGAGCTTCAGCAGATCGTTGATGAGGCTCTCCATCGCGTATGAGCCGTACCGGGTGGCGAGGCCGACCGCCGGATCGAGCCAGTCATTCGGCCCCACCGCGGTGTCCTCGGGCAGCATGAAATGGTTCATTCCGCCGACCCCGCGCTGCGGATCACGTACGCAGGCCGAGACGCACGAACCGAGCACCGTACTGATCGCCTCCTCGCCGCGCGAGACGTAGTACTCTCCTGGCAGGATTTTCACTGTCCAGCCGTTCTCGCGGTCCCAGTGCCGTTCGAAATGTTCGAAACCGGGGACCGTGGCCGGTGGCTCGGTGGCGCTCGCGGCGGAACCGCGAGTCTGCGCGGCTGAAGTGCGCGGCTCAGACACGCCGGTAAATGGACTTGCCGATGAGGGCATAGCTGTCGCTGACCTTAAACAGACTCTCGGAATGCCCGAGAAAGAGCAGATCGCCGGGGCGCTGCAGCCGGCTGATGCGCGCGAACAGGTCGCGCTGTGTCTCCTTGTCGAAGTAAATCACCACGTTGCGGCAAAACACGACGTCCAATGGTCCCTTCATCGGCAGGGACTGCATAAGATTGAGTTGCTTGAACGTGATCAGGGCCGTTGGCTCCGGCGCGATCTGCCGAGCGCCGCTGCGGCCGTCGTGGGGATCGCGAAAGAATCGGGCCTGCCGCTCGGGCGAAACGCCGTTCAGGCGCTCAAGCGGGTAGATGCCGCGGCGAGCTCGCTCGAGCACCTCGGAGTCCAGATCGGTGGCCAAAACGCGAACATCCCAGCGTTCGGGATGCGGTAGCGTCTCGAGCAGCGTCATGGCGATCGAATAGGGCTCCTCGCCGGTCGAGCAGGCGGCTGACCAGATGCGCAGCCGCCGAGTCGCGCGCGGGTCAGCAATGAGCGGGGCGAGCCACTGATCGCGCAGATATTGAAAGTGATGCGGCTCGCGAAAAAATGAGGTGAGATTGGTGGTGATCGCATTGCATAGCTCGGTCACCTCGTGCTTGTCGTGCGCCAGCAGTTCGCGGTACTCGGCGAATGTATGCAGCCGCAGCGCACGCAGGCGCCTCGTCAGACGTCCGTAGACCAGTTCGCGCTTCTGTTCGGTCAGATGAATGCCCGTGAGGGACTTCACCAGCGTGCGTAACGCCTGGAAATCCTCCTCGCCGAACGCGAATTCGCGCGCGCGATGGGCGCCGGCGTCAGGCAGGGGCGCGGCGTTCACGGTCAAAACAGCTCCACGCTGCCTTCCTCGGCATGCAGATGGACCGGCATCGGCACGTCTTCGCCGGGTAGCAGCAAGTTAAACAGCATCCGGTGCGACTCCGAGGTGAAATGCGCCCGTAGCCGATCGCGCAGCGCAGGCCAGCCCGGAGGATTCGGTGCGGCCGGCTGATCGGTCGTCGCGCTGGCGAGCAGATCGCGAACCTGCGTCAGCTGCTGCACCATGCGGTCATGAAACTGCAGGCTTTCGATGCACGTGGCGAGTTCGGCGCGCACATCATCCGAGGCCAGCGGCAGCAGGGTCGAGAGACGGGCGAGCGCCCGACCCAGCGCATCCACCGGAGTCAATGATTCGTGCACCGCCAACTCGATCAGCGCTGCAGCTGTGGTGGCAGCCTGCTCGAGGTCATCGGCGCCGTAGGCGGACGGCGCGGGAGAATCTGTCTGTCGCGTCATGTCTGACCAGCGTCAATGTGGCATAAACGCGAAGGGTGCACGCGGCCGTGCCGCGGCGCTCCGTCTCCGGTGCGTGCGACCGGAGACGGAGCGGGGCGTAACCCCTCGCCGGTACGGAACCTCAGCTCAGCTGTGCTTGGATTTGAAAATCTGCACCTGCTGGTTGAACTGCGAAGCGATCTGCTTCAGCTGATCCACTGCCGCATTGTGCAGACTGACCTGGTCGTCCGGGCTCATCTGGTTCTGGCGCACCTCGAACTTAAGACACTGCAGATAAGTCTGCACGTCGTGGTTGTATTCCTGAACGGTCTGCATCGCAGTGACCATCTGTTGCTGGCTCGCGGTGGCGCCATCGGGAATCTTGCTCGGCGCCGGCGGCAGGTGGCAGTTGGCATAAGCGGCAGGCAGGCCGATGGTGCAGGAGATAGCCAGGGTGGCCAGGGCTTTCTTCGCGGATTTCATTTCAAACCTCGTTGCAAGCGTATGTGGACAAAAACACGACCAAAATTAATGTAGATCAGCTGAGCACTTTGCTGACAGTGGCGAGAAGCCGATCAGGATTGAATGGCTTGACCAGCCAACCCGTCGCTCCGGCAGCCTTGCCTTGTTGCTTGCGCTCGACCGTCGCTTCGGTGGTGAGCACCAGCAGCGGGACGAAGCGGTAGCCGGCGCGGGCGCGCAACTCGCGTACCAAGGTGATGCCGTCCATATTCGGCATGTTTACGTCGGTAATGACCAGATCGAACTTCTGGCGTTCGGCGATCTGCAGCGCCTGGACGCCGTCGGCCGCCTGCTCGACTTGATGGCCGGCGCCGGTGAGCGTAATGCCGACCATCTGGCGCATGGCGGCCGAATCGTCTACCGCGAGTATCCGTGCCATCGTTATGCTCCGCTGTTCTTGTCAAAAAGTTGCATGACTCAGAATTCCTGCCACTCGGCGTCATCGTCCGCCGCGGGTGCAGCAGCGCGCGTCGCCACAGCGGCGAGTTTGGGTGCCCGACTGGCCGGTGGGGTCGTGGCCGCCGCCGGGCGGGCCGCAACGGGCTTTCGCGCCGCCCACGGGCGACTCGTGCTGCGACGTTCGACGCGGGGCGCGCCCGCGCTCTTGCTCTTCAGGGGCAGGGCACCGGTTGCCGATCGTCCGGCGGCGAGCGAGCGGGCTGCGCCGGCCAGTGCCGCGTGCGTCGCGCCAACGTCAAAGCGTGCCAGCATCTCGTTCAGACCGCTCGCTTGCTCCACCATTGACTGGGAGGCAGCGGTCGCCTGTTCGACCAGAGCCGCATTCTGCTGCGTGAGCTCGTCCATCTGCATGACCGCCCGGTTGACCTGTTCGATTCCCGCGGCCTGCTCGCGCGAAGCGGCGGCAATCTCTGCGACGATGTCGGAAACCTTCTTCACCGCCGACACGATCTTCTCGAGTGTCTGACCGGACTGCGTGACGAGCACCGACCCGTCTTCGACCTTGCGGACCGAGTCCTGGATCAGATCTTTGATTTCCTTCGCAGCAGTTGCTGAGCGACCTGCCAGGTTGCGCACCTCGCTCGCGACCACTGCGAAGCCCCGACCCTGTTCGCCAGCCCGGGCTGCTTCGACGGCCGCGTTGAGCGCGAGAAGGTTCGTCTGGAATGCGATCTCGTCGATGACCCCGATGATGTCGGCAATCCGCTTCGAGGCATCGTTGATGTCGCTCATGGCTGCGACCGCCTGGCTGACCACCGTGCCGCCTTTCTCGGCCTGATCGCGCGCGGCAAGCGCCAGCTGATTAGCCTGTGATGCATTGTCGGCATTCTGTTTGACCGTCGTGGTCATCTCCTCCATTGACGAAGCGGTCTCCTCGAGCGATGAGGACTGCTCTTCAGTGCGCTGCGAGAGGTTCGCGTTCCCGGAGGAGATCTCGTCGGCGCCGCGATGGACTTCGCCCGCGACCTGCTTGACCCTGGAAATCACCTCGGACATGGTGTCCGCGAGGCGGTTTACTCCGCGGCCCATCAGTTCGAAGAAGCCGGTCTTGCCGGTGAGGTCGATTCGCTTGCTCAGCTGGCCGGCGACCACGGCCGAGAGCATCTGCTGCATTTCCCGCTCGACCGCGACCTCCTGCGTGCGATCGAACCACTCCAGCACGACGCCAAGACGCTCGTGATGCTCGTTGGTCACCGGGTTCATGGTCACGGCGTACGTGTGACCGCCGATGGTGAGCGTTGCCCGATGCGGCTGCGTGAGCTTGGCGAGCATCGCGCGCTGGTGGCTTGGGTTCTTGTGGAACGTATCGATGTTCGCGCCGTTCAGTCGACCGACGTCGAATCCCGGCAATTCGCGGCGAAGATCGCTTTCGGCTTCGCGCAGCGCCTTTTCCAGTGCCGGATTCAGGTATTGAATGTTGTAGTCCCCGTCGGCGACCATCACGCCGGAGGAGACGCTGTCGAGGGCCTCACGGATGCGGGCGTTCTCTGCAGCCGCGGTGCGTTCGGCTTCGATCTGGTTGCGCAGCTTGGTCTGCATCTGGTCCAGGGCCCTCAGGACCTGGTTGCCCTCATCGCTGCCGTCGATCTCGACGCTGTTGTCGTACCGGCCGGCCGCGATGCTGTCGAAGACCGTGACGGCGCGGCCGATGACGCCGGCGAGCGCACGGGCGATCACCCAGGAGAGGGCCAGCGCAATCAGCAGCGCGACCAGGGTGATGCCGACCGTGACGCTGCGCGCCGCGGTGACTTGACTCAGGCGGTGCTGTACGGCGGCGTCCATGGCGGCGTAGCTGGAGTCGAGCAGCTTCTGCAGGTTAGTATTGACGGCGCCGGCAGTGTGGAAGAGATCGGCCGTCGTGATGGTCATTTTCTTCGCGTTCAGGATGCGCGAGCGGATGACGTCGAACGACGTATTGAACGCCGACAGGGCTGCGTTCAGCTGCGGACGAATCTTGGCGCGAGCGGCGACCGATGCGCCGTTCAGGTCCCGCTCGGCCTGGGCGAAGTCGCTCAGAACCTGCCGGTGGTAGATCTCAATTGCACGCTGATCGCCGCCGCCGAGGTAGCCCTTGATCGCGGCGCTGGTGGCATACCACTGCACCTCACCGGCGGCAATCAGCGCCCCGGGGACGTCGCGGGTCGCAACCTGGATGAGAGCGGCGGTCTGCGGCGAGGGATCGACGTTCAGTGCCGAGCGCGTCGCGACGATGTGGCCCAGGCTGACGAGCTTGGCGATGAGTGCATCGTGAGCATTCACGGCCTGATCGGCAGTGAGTTTCGATTCCCCGGCGGTGAGGGTGTTCCACTCCTGTTCGACCGCGAGCCACTGGCTGCGCACACCGAGGGAGCGGCCTGCCGTGGCGTTGACCGAACTGACCCGAGCCATGAGCTTGCGCATGCGTGCTTCGGAGGCAGTCACGTCGGCGGCGCGACTTTGGTCGCCCGTCAGCAGCGCGAACAGCTGGCTGCGGTGATTTTCCGTCTCGGCGAGCACGGCTCCAAGGCTGTGCGCGTAGTGTGCTCCTTCGAGTTCATTGCGCGCCTGGCGCACCTCGTGGTTCGCAGAGCTCAGATAGAAGGCCCCGAGCAGTGCAGTCGGGACCGCCATCGCGACCACCAGCAGCAGGAGTTTCTGCCAGAGTTTCAGATGGTTTAGAAATTGCATATTCTGAGATCCTGAAGCTGAAAGCGGAGTGATTGCCGATGCAGCGCCTGCGTCAGCGGCTCTCGCCCACCGCGAGCCGCGGCGGCTCTTCGGTGGCCGCACTGGCGTCGGCGGGAAGCGCCGCGGCGGATCCGGCCAGGCGGAAGCGACCCAGCGTGTCGTTCAGGTCGCGAACCTGACCACTCATGACCTGCGAAGCGGCGATCGTCTCTTCCACGAGCGCAGCATTTTGCTGCGTGATCTGGTCCATCTGCATGACGGCACGGTTGACTTGCTCGATGCCCGCAGACTGCTCGCGCGAGGCCGCGGCGATTTCCGCAACGATGTCCGACACCTTCTTCACGGCAGTGACGATTTCCGTCAGCGTTTCACCGGAGCGGGTCACGAGCCGCGCACCGTCACCGACCTTTGCGACGCTGTCTTGGATCAGGCTCTTGATTTCCTTCGCCGCAGTCGCGGACCGGCCCGCGAGGTTGCGCACTTCACTCGCCACAACGGCAAAGCCGCGGCCCTGCTCTCCGGCGCGCGCTGCTTCCACGGCCGCATTCAGCGCCAGCAGGTTCGTCTGGAAGGCGATTTCGTCGATCACACCGATGATGTCGGCAATCTTCTGCGCCGACTCGTCGATGCCGCTCATCGCACCGACCGCTTTGTCGACCACCGCAACGCCTTGTTCGGCCTGATCGCGGGCGGCGAGGGCGAGCTGATTCGCCTGGGCAGCGTTGTCGGCATTCTGTTTGACCGTCGTGGTCATCTCTTCCATAGATGAGGCGGTCTCTTCGAGCGAGGAGGCCTGCTCCTCCGTGCGGGTGGAGAGATTGGTGTTGCCGAGGGTGATCTCTTCTGCGCCGAGGGAGATTTCGCGGGCCGAGTCCTTCACCCGCGCGACAATTTCGGCAAGGTTGTCCGCCAGGCGGTTCACGCCCTCTCCGAGGGTGGCAAAGAAGCCGGTTTTGTCCCCGAGGTTGATGCGCCGGGTGAGGTCGTCGTTTGTTACGGCGCCGATCACCCCCTGCATTTCCTGCTCAACGAGAACCTCCTGGGTGCGCAGTTTCCATTCCATTACGGTGCCGAGGCGTGTCCCCTGCGGGTCCCGCACCGGGTTGGTCGTGATGCGGAACACGAGGCTGCCGTAATTGCGGTCCTCGATACGCTGACCATTCAGGTTATCGAGTGCCCGTCGCTCATCCCCCGGGGAGGTGGAGAGCGACTCCAGTCCGGCACCGAGCAGGTGCTCGGCGGAGAATTCCCGCAGCGACTTGAACTCGCTGGCGTGATCGGCAAACCCGGTTCGGGCCGATTCGTTCAGATAGATGATCTTGTGCGAAGTGTCGGCCAATACGACACCGGTGGAGGTCTTGTCGAGCGCCTGGCGGATGCGGGCATTTTCGGTAGCAAGCTGCCGTTCATTGGCGAGCTGCGTCTGCAGTTTGCTCTGCATGGATGCGAGGGCGTTGAGCACTTGCCCAAGTTCGTCCCGACGCCCGCTGTCGATGGCGTTGTCGTACTGTCCCTCGGCAATGCGGTCAAAGACTTTGACGACATGGCGCAGCGGGCTGCGCACGGCTTTCTCGGTGGACCAGGTGAGCGCATGGATCAGCGCGATGGCGAGCAGTACCAGCGCGACGTCGAACATCAGTCCGGCCCGAAGTGATCTGACGCGCGAGGTGAGCGTTGCGGTCGCCGCCGCGCCGCTCGTGCCGATCAGGTGCGTCAGGGTCCCGTTGAGGTCGGTACCGGCGTCGTAGAGCGTGCCAGCCGGAATCTTCACGTTGCTGGCATTGACGATGCGCGAGGCGACCGTCTGGTAGAACGCGTCCGCCTGGGCGCGAGCGTCCCCGAGGGTGTGCTTCAGCGGGGCGCGCGCGCTCTGCGGAACCTGTGTGAGCGCTGCGCTGATCGAATCCAATGCGCTGTTGAGCCGGCTGAGCGAGATCTGAATACCCATCCGGTCATCCCCGCCTAGGTAGCCCTTGGCGGCGGCATCGACCGCGTAGCGGCGCAGCGCGGTCTCGGCTGCGAGAGCGGCCGGAGCGTACTGGCTTGCGATCTGCAGCAGGCTGCGGCTCGTCTGCGCCGGATCAGAGTCCGCCAATGAGCCAGCCGCCACCGCATCGCGCAGACGACCGAGCCGCACGAGCAGGTTCTGGTGTGCGGCCGTGAGTTGCTGAGCATTGAAGTGTGCGGAATTGCGCTTCAGCGTGCGCCACTGCGCTGCAATGGCGCTGAGGTCCTTGCGCACGCCGTAGCGCAAGCCCAGGCGTGCATTCACCTTCTGCAGCTTGGTCAGTGCCGCGTCGGCCGCAGCGCTGGCAGCCTGCGTGGCCGCCGCGCGAGAGCCATCTCCGCTTGCCAGCACGAACGCCCGGCCCTCATGCGAGAGCACTGCGGCCTGGAAAGAATCGATGGCACGAAGATATGCGCTGCCGGAGAGTTCGGCGCGGGACTGCTCTAGTCCGCTGCTGGTGCTGCGCAGATAGAAGAATCCCACTACGGTGGCGGGCAGGCTCATCGCCAGCACCAGCACGGCAAGCTTCTGCCAGAGCTTCATGTGATTGAGCGTAGTCAGGCGCATGCGATCAACCTCCAACGGCGCGGCGCAGCGGCGCAACCGCAGGGCGCGTCTCGGCACTGGTGTGCGCCGAAGCGGTCAGTTGGTAACGCGCCATGTTTTCATCGAGTGAATCGGCGAGGGCGGACATGTTGCGTGCGGCCGTAGTCGCTTGTTCCACAAGGCTTGCGTTCTGTTGCGTCAGCTCGTCCATCTGCATCACGGCCCGGTTCACCTGTTCGATTCCGGCCGACTGCTCCCGCGAGGCGGCGGCAATTTCGGCGACGATGTCGGAAACCTTCTTCACCGACGCCACGATCTCCTCGAGCGTCTGTCCCGACTGCGTGACCCGCGTTGAACCGTCCTCGACTTTGCGCACGCTGTCCTGGATCAGGCCCTTGATTTCCTTGGCCGCCGTCGCGGAGCGCCCGGCGAGGCTGCGCACCTCGCTTGCGACCACAGCGAATCCACGGCCCTGCTCGCCGGCGCGAGCGGCTTCCACGGCAGCGTTCAGCGCGAGCAGGTTCGTCTGAAAGGCGATTTCGTCGATTACGCCGATGATGTCGGCGATTTTTTTCGAAGAATGATTGATGTCGGACATTGCCGCGATCGCCTGGTTGACGATCACTCCGCCGCGTTCGGCCTGGTCGCGTGCGGCAAGCGCCAGCTGATTGGCCTGGGCGGCATTGTCGGCGTTCTGCTTGACGGTGGTAGTCATCTCTTCCATTGAGGAGGCGGTCTCCTCGAGGGAGGAAGCCTGCTCCTCGGTGCGCTGGGAGAGGTTTTCGTTGCCGGCGGCGATCTCATCGGCGGCGCGCTTGACGTCCTCAGTCGTGGATTGAATGCCTTGTACGATCGAGCCCATGTTCTGGATGAGCATGTCGACGGACTCGGTCAGCGTCCGCAGCTCCGCGTTGTCGAGCGGTGCCGCGGTTCGACGGGTCAGGTCGCCGCCAATGGCTGCATTCACGGCATCCCGGACGACGGTAACGGTGTCGCGCAGCTGCGCCTGCAGGGCAGTCAGGGCCTCTTCGTCTCGGCGCTGCATCTCGGGGATGATGTGCTGGTGCATGCGCTGCGCTTCGGCTTGATCGCGCTCGCTGCGCAGCTTGGTGCGCAGCGCCTCGAGGGCGCTGGCAAGGGGCTGATATGCGCCGGTTGCCGAGTCTGCCGGGGACTCGAGGCGTCCCTCGGCAAGTGCTTCGGCGCTGCGTGTGCCGCCGGCAAGTGCGGCTTGCGCGACGCGCCCACCGAAGTAGGCGAGTGCTCCGCCGCCAGCGAACGCAGCGGCTGCGAGCCATACTGCCAGTGTGCCGCTGGCGCCGAACAGCAGCGCGCCACCGAGGATCACCAACGGTACGGCGCTGCTGAACAGCGGCAGGCGCAAAGTAAGCGGAAATTCGCTCAGACGTTGCATGAATTCAGGCTCCCTCAGGCGGCATCCGCGGCGAGCGGCTCGGTGTCTTCGCTACCGCCGATGGCGGTGAGTTCCCGGCCGATCAGCCGGTCGATGTCGAGCAGGACCACCATGCGTTCCGCGATCGTCACCAGACCGAGCAGGTATTCGGTTGCGCCGCGTTCGCCGAGTTCGGGAGCGGGTTTGACTTCGGCGGCATTGACGTCGACGACGTCGGAGACGCCATCGACCACCACGCCGAAATCGCGGCGGCCGGCCGGGGTGACCACGGACATGACGATGATGACCGTGATGGCGGTGTACTCGGCGCGCTCGAGCGCGAAGCGCATGCGCAGGTCGACGATCGGCACGATCGAACCGCGCAGATTCAGTACGCCGAGGACGTGCGCAGGCGCGTGCGGGATCTTGGTGACCGCGGTCCAGCCGCGAATCTCCTGCACGCGCAGGATGTCGACGCCATAGGTTTCGTTGCCGAGGACGAAGGTCAGCACCTGGCGCGATTCGACGCCATGCTGCCGCTCACCGTTTGTATTTGCCGACATTGCCATGACTCCTAGCCCGAACGGGGCTCACGCCGCGACGCGCATCGAGGCGACGCGAATCAAACCTGGGACATCGAGGATCAGCGACACCGAGCCGTCTCCGAGAATCGTCGCGCCGGAGATGCCTTCGATGTGTCCGTAATTGGTTTCCAGTGATTTGATGACGACCTGCTGCTGGCCGAGCAGGTCGTCGACGAACAGTCCGGCCCGGCATCCGTCGCCCTCGGCCACGACAACGAGCCCTTCGTGCAGCTCATGGGTGCGCGGCGCGACCCCGAACAGTTCGTGCAGCCGAATGATCGGCAGGTAGTCGCCGCGGAACGAGAACACTTCACCCTTGCCGCTCAGGCGGCTGACATTGCCGTTCTTCAGCTGCATCGATTCGACGATGGAGATGAGCGGTACGATGTAGGTTTCGCTGCCGACGGCCACGGATTGCCCGTCGACGATCGCGAGGGTCAACGGCAGCGTGATCGTGAAGCGCGAGCCGCGGCCGGATTGGCTGTTTACCTCGATTTTGCCGCCGAGGGATTTCACATTGCGGCGCACGACGTCCATGCCGACGCCGCGGCCGGAGACATCCGTCGTCTTTTCAGCGGTGGAAAATCCGGGAAGGAAAATGAGTTCGTAGATGTCGGCGTCGGAGAGCGTGTCGTTCGCACCGACGAGTCCGCGCGAGCGTGCCTTGGCAAGGATGCGGTCCTTGTCGAGGCCGCCACCGTCATCGCTGACCTCCACGGCGATGTTGCCGCCACGGTGGGCGGCGTCGAGGTGCACGGTGCCGGCCGCAGGCTTGCCCGCAGCGATGCGTTTCTCGGGCGGCTCGATGCCGTGATCAATGCAGTTGCGGACGAGGTGTACGAGCGGATCGCCGATCTTCTCGAGGACCGTCTTGTCGAGCTCGGTCTGCTCGCCGGTGAGTTTCAGCTCGATCTGCTTGCCGAGCCGGTGCGCCAGGTCCCGGACCATGCGCGGGAAGCGGCTGAAGACGAAGCTGATCGGCAGCATGCGCACGCGCATGACGCTTTCTTGCAGCTCGCGCATGTTGCGCTCGAGTTGGCCGAGGCCGGCGCGCAGCTGTTCGGCCTGCGGCCCCTCGAACTGTCCGCCGAGCTGGCTGAGCATCGCCTGCGTGATCACGAGTTCGCCGACGGTATTCATCAGCTCGTCGATCTTGTCGACGCTGACGCGGATCGAGCCGGAGTCGGCCGGCGCGCCGGGGCCGGTGTCCGCCTTGGCCGAAGTCTCGGCGCGCGGTGCGGCGATGGGTGCCGGGGCGCTGGAGAGGGGGGGCGTTTCGGGCGCCGCCGGCGGTGTCGCGGGGGTATCGGCGGCGAGGAGGGCGGCAGGGGCTTCGGCCGGTTCGTGTGCGGACGCGGCGGGCGGCGCAGCGCCGAGCCGCTCGATCGTCAGGTCGCAGTCGCCTTCGGCCCAGTCGAAGACCTGCCGGATGGCGTCCTCGGCGATCTCGCCCGGCAGTTCGAGCGTCCAGGCGAGGTGACAGTCCTGCGGTTCGATCTCGGCCAGTGGCGGCAAGTGTTGTGCGTCGATCTGCGTGCGCACTTCGCCGAGCTCATGCAGCTCGCGCAGCATGCGCAGCGGATCGTTGCCGCGCGCCATGAGCTCCCGGTAGGGTCGGAAACGCACCTGCCAGCGCGGCGCCGGGGCCGGGTTCTCGGCCGGCGTTACGGGTGTCTGCACCGCTGCGGGGGGCGCTGCGGCCGCCGGTGCTGCGTTCTTGGTCGCGATGATGACTTCGAGGTCGAATTGCAGGTCCGAGACGCGCTGTGCGTCGATGGGTTGTTTCGCCTGGACCGCGCGCAGCATTGCGCGCATGACGTCGACCGATTTGAGCAGGGTGTCGGAGACCTGATCGGTCACCGGCATCGTGGCGCTGCGCAGCTCATCGAGCAGCGTCTCGAGACTGTGCGTGAACGAGGCGATCTCCGTGAAGCCGAAGGTCGCGCTGCCGCCCTTGATGGAGTGCGCGACGCGGAAGATCGTGTTGATGAGTTCCGGGTCCGGCGCACCGATGTCGAGTTTCAGCAGGGCCGCTTCCATGGCGTCCAGCGCCTCGAAGCTCTCTTCGAAGAACGCATCGTGAAATTGCGTCAGATCGACCGTCATGAGGCTGCCTCATCGAGCGCGAGCATCGTGTCCATGCCGAGCAGTCGGGCCGCCGAGTGCACGGCCGGGGAGACGGCTCGCCACTGCAGCGCCGCGCCGGCGAGGCGCCGATCGCGCACGAATGCCGCCAGCAGCTGAAGTGCAGCGGTGTCGATGCGTTCGACGGCGGCGGCATCCAGCGTCACGGTGCCTTCCTGAGCGAGCAGCGCACAGAGGGCGCTCTTGAGCTCGGCACCGTCGGCCAGGGTGCATTCGGCTTTCAAAACCAAAGGGTTACGTCGCTTGCTCTTGCCTCGCGGGGCAGCGGCAACGGCGGCCTGTCGGCCTCGCTTGGGTGAGCGGGCCGGTTTCGAGCGGGGACGGAGGTTCATATTCAGCGTAGCTATCGGCGTACCGACGGTGCGCTTGAACCCGCTGCTAGGAAACTTGACGCAGTTCCGGTAATGGCGGTCCGTGGAGCCGCTTCACAAGCTCCGCTTCAGCTTTGGTCAGGCCACATCCGGCGACGAGTTCGTCCACGGCGGCGCCACTGCGCGCCAGCCGGATGGCGATCTGGTACCCCTGCTGACCGGCCGGTGCGTTCGGCGCCCGGTTCTGCGGCTGTTCGAGCCGCTCAGCCAGCTGCGCCAGGTGCTGATCGGCTGAATCGAGCCGTGCCGACAGTGCGGCCAGTTGCTCGGTGAGCGCGCGGTTCTGGGCGAGGATCGTCTCGGCCTGTTCGCGCGCCGAGCGCCGCCACGCGGTGAAGGTCACCGCCGCAACCGCGAAGGAGAACACCAGAAATACCGCCCGCCCCAGGATCAGGAAGAACTCGATGTTCGGCAGATTCATGACGGCCATGGCCGCAACTCCTGTGAAGTCGGTCACAAAACCCGTGCCGGCAGGACCGACAGCGACGGAAAGCCGCCGTCGTCGACCGGGTACCTACTTCACCGGTGCAGCTTCCGTGCCAGAGCCGTTGTGGGCCGCATGCGGCAGCCAGGCCGGATCGGCATGCCGGCGCAGATGGTTGGCGAGGATGACGACCACGACGCGGCGGTTCGCTTCGCGGCCGCTGGCCGTCTGGTTATTGGCAATCGGGCGCTGTGCGCCGAAGCCGATCACGGCCAGCCGGCTCGGGGCGACGCCGTGGGCCGAGAGGATGTGCACCACGCTGCCGGCACGGGCTGCCGACAACTCCCAGTTGGAGGCGAATTGGACCGTGCGAATCGGTACGTTGTCAGTGAACCCTTCGACGCGGACCGGGTTCGGATAACGCTGCAGCACACCTGCCAAATGCGTGATCGCGGCCACCGCGCTCCCGGAGAGGTGCGCGCTGCCGCTCGGGAACAGCAGGTCGGTGCTGAATTGCACCTCGATCATGCCCGCTTCCCGGTGCATCATCACCAAGTGACGGTGCATCAGCGCACCCATTGCACTGTCGACCCCTGCGGCGATGCGGCCGAGAAACGGATCGTGCACTGGCGCGGCCGAGGCGTCGGGCGGAACTTCAGGGGGATGCTTCGGGATCCGCGTCGGCACCGGTTGCGTGCCCGGCACGGCGCCCGGCATTGCGCCCGGACCGATCTGCGTCCGGCCGATCTGGATCGGAGTCAGCGAGCGCGGCTGACCGCGAAACGCCGCGTACAGCGAGTTCGACAGAACCCGGTACTTGCCGGCATTCACCGAGGAGATCGAATACATCACCACGAAGAACGCGAGCAGCAGCGTGAGCAGATCGCCGTACGGGATCGCCCAGCGTTCGTGATTGGTATGTTCTTCGTGACGACGGATTCTGCGCATCGGATGTCTCTTCAGTGCAGGTAGCCCTGCAGCTTCGTTTCGATGGCCCGCGGATTCTCTCCCTGCGCGATCGCGAGCATGCCGTCGATGATCATTTCGCGGAACTGGGTCTGGCGGTGGATGACGCCCTTGAGTTTGGCGGACACGGGCAGAAAGAACAGATTGGCAAAACTGATGCCGTACACGGTGGCCGTGAACGCCGCGGCAATGCCGTGTCCGAGTCGGGCCGGATCGGTCAGGTTCTGCAGCACGGCCATCAGGCCGAGCACCGCGCCGATGATTCCCAATGTCGGGGCATAGGTGCCGGCGCTCTCGAACACCTTGGCGGCTGTGATGTCGGCGTGTTCGCGCATGTTCACGTCGACGTACAGAGTGTTGCTGATGTTCTCCGGCTCGCTGCCGTCGACCACCATCTGCAGCGCCTTGCGGGTGAACTCGTCAGGCTCTTGCTCGATCAGCGGTTCCAGCCCGAGCAGACCCTGTTTGCGGGCAGTGACGCTCCACTGCACGATCTTCTCGATGAGATGGTGTCCGTCGCGCGGTGGCGGGCGCATGACCCAGGGAAAGATGCCGAGTGCACGGCGCATCACCGGCAGGGGGGTCTGGACGCAGATCGCGGCAATCGTCCCGCCGCCGACGACCACCAGTGCCTCGAGCGAAACCAATGCCATCACGCCCGCGCCGCGCAATAGCGCGCCGACGAGCACGGCATTGACGGCGAGCACCAGTCCGATGATGCTCAGGATGTCCATCGTCCCACCTTACATACCGAGACCCGACAACAGGGCGTCCACGTCGGTCTGCGCAGATGCGACTTCTCCTTGGGTCACGCCGGGAACCACCGGGCCGAAGCCGCTGCTGTTCGATTCGCCGAGGGTCGCGTGTTCGACCGCGCCGCCGGATAGAGCGGTCAGGTCGCCGAGCGTGCGCTCGAGCTCCTCGACCAGTTTGATGACGCTGCGGATGATCTGCCCGGTCAGGTCCTGGTAGCCCTGCGCGAGCAGCACGTCGGCCAGGTTGCGGCGGATCTGCTCGCAGTCGGACCGCGCCGAGGGCAGGAATGCCTCGAGCGAGCGGACCACGGGCAGGAACGCCTCGACCGAGCGCGCCACGCCCTCGAATCCGGCCGTCGGGGCAGGCCGCGCCCGGAACGCCTCGAGCGACTCGAGCAGCACGTTCGCCTCGCGCGCGGTCCGCTCGGCCAGCGGGCCGGAGCGCTCGACCAGGTCGAGCGTACGGTGCGCGGCCTCGTCGGTCATGTTGATCACGTGCGTCAAGCGTGCGCGTGCATTCGGGATCTCGCGCTCGGCAATGTCCGCGAGCCGCGATTCGATGCTGAAGCGCTCGAGCGCCTTCTGCAGATCGCCGGTGAGTTTGCGGATCTCGCCGAGCATCTTCGGCTCGCGCATGTGCACGATGTGATCGACGGCCGTGAAGAACGCCGCCTCGTCATCGCGCTGAAACGCCTCGGTCATCGACTCGAGGCATGCTCCGTATTCGCGCTGCAGAATTGAGAAGTTCGACATGGCCGGCTCACTTCCCGGCCGTGCCGAGGATCTTGTCGAGTTTTTCTTTGAGAGTCTCGGCAGTAAACGGCTTGATGACGTAGCCGTTCACCCCGGCCTGCGCGGCCTCGATGATCTGCTCCCGCTTGGCTTCCGCGGTGAGCATCAGCACCGGCATCTTGGCGAGGCGGGCATCGGCGCGCACCGCCTTGATCAGGTCCAGACCCGGCATGCCCGGCATGTTCCAGTCGGTGATCAGGAAGTCGAAATTGCCCGCCTGCAGCATCGGCAGGGCGGTCTTGCCGTCGTCGGCTTCGGTCACGTTCGAGTAGCCGAGATCGTGGAGGAGATTCTTGATGATGCGCCGCATGGTCGAGAAGTCGTCGACCACCAGAAATTTCAGATCTTTGCTCACTGCCTGCCTCGTCTTGCTGTCTCGCCCGCCTGCGGGCCGTCGCGCCATTCGTTCAAACGCGCCTTCAACCGAACCAGCGCCTGCCCGTGCAATTGGCAGGCGCGCGATTCGGTCACCCTCAGCACCGCACCGATTTCCTTCAAATTCAATCCTTCGCTGTAGTACAGCGACATCACCAGCCGCTCGCGCTCCGGCAGCCCATCGATCGCGCCGGCGAGCGCGCCGCGGAATTCGTCATCGGCGGTCTCGAGAAACGGGTCCGCCTCGCCCTCGACCGTGACCGCCGCGTCATCGAGCGCCGCCAAGCGGCAGCTCGCCGCGTCGTGCACGATCGAGTGGTATTCCTCTAGCGTCACGCCGAGCCGCTCGGCGATCTCGGTGTCGCGCGCATCCCGGCCGGTCAGCCGCTCGATCTCCTGCACCGCCGCCGCCACGGCGCGCGCCTTGCGGTGCACCGAGCGCGGCGCCCAGTCCAGTTTGCGCAGCGCGTCGATCATGGCGCCGCGGATGCGAATGCCGGCATAGGTCTCGAAGCTCGCGCCGCGGTTGGCGGCGTAGTTCGAGGCCGCCTCCAGCAACCCCAGCATTCCGGCCTGCATCAAATCGTCGATCTCCACCGAGGGCGGCAGGCGCCCCGCCAAGTGATAGGCGATGCGCTTGACCAGTTCCGCATGCCGGGTCACCAGGTCGGCCGCATCGCCGGCGGCCCCGAGCTGACGTGGCCCTCCATAAGCGCTCGCGGCGTTCACGGCACCACCGCGAGTTTGGCCGGCCCGCGCTGCACCAGCCGCTCCACGAAAAATTCAATGTTCCCGCGCGGACCGGAAGGTACTGGCCATGTATCGGCCGCCTCGGCCAGTTTCTTGAACGCCCGGGCCGCACTGCTTGCGGGATATGCGTCACAAACTGGACGCTGCTCGCGTACCGAGCGGTGCACGTATTCATCGTCCGGGATCTCCCCGGCGAATTCCAGGACTACGTCTAGGAATCGTGTCGTGACCCGTTCGAAGCGCTCGAACAGCTCGCGACCGGCGCCGCGGCTGCGCACCCGGTTGGCGAGCACCCGGAAGCGGCCGACGCCGTGATTGCGGCTGAGCACTTTGATGAGCGCGTAGCCGTCGGTGAGCGAGGCCGGCTCGTCGCAGATCACCACCAGCACCTGCTGCGCGGCTTGCGCAAACTGCAGCACGGCGTGAGCGATGCCGGCGGCGGTGTCAATGATGAGAACTTCGACCTGCGCGGCGAGGGAACTGAAGGCGCGCACCAGACCCAGGTGCTCCGCTGCGCCCATGCAGGCCAGATCGGCCGCACCGGAGGCCGCCGGCACGACCTGAAAGCCCTGTGGCGCTTCGATCAGTACCTCATCGAGCGTGCGCTCGCCGCTGATCACGTGTGCCAGCGTGTAGCGCGGTGAGAGCCCGAGGAACACGTCCGCATTCGCGAGTCCGAGGTCCCCGTCGAGCAGCACGACCCGTTTACGAGCCGCGAGCGCGGTGGCGAGGTTGACCGAGACGCTGGTCTTGCCGACGCCGCCCTTGCCGCCGGTCACGGCGATGACCTGCACGGGTTGCGCGAGCGCCTTGAGTTTCGCGTTATTGATCAAGCTGAGCTCAGGAGTTGGCATGGGCAAGTTTTCCAAAACGTCGTCGCAGAAGATCTTCATCGGCCGCCGCACCGCTCGCCTTGGCGAGCCGTACCGCCTGGCTGACCAGCTCCAGCGCGCGCGCCGGACGCAGGTCCTCCGGCACGCGCTGCCCGTCGCTTACGTAGGAGACCGGCAGACGAGCGCGGATCAGGGCCGAGAGTGCGCCGCCGAGGCTCGCCGCCTCGTCGACCTTGGTGAGTACGCAGGAGGCCGGCTGCAGCGGCGCGCAGCGCTGGATGGTCTGCTCGAGCGCACCGGCCTGGGTGCTCCCGGCGAGCACCAGCGCAGTCTCGAGCTGCGGTGCGCAGGCGCCGAGCACGGCCAGGCGGGCTTCGAATTGACTGTCACGCACGCTGGTGCCCGGAGTATCGATCAGCACCAGCCGGTGGCGCTTGAGCCGTCCGAGCAGCTGTGGCAGCGCCTCGAAGCGTTCCGGCACGTGCACCGGTACGCCGAGCAGCTGGCCGAGGGCATGCATCTGGTCCTGGGCGCCGATGCGCACCGTATCGGAGGCGACCAGCGCCAGCTCGTTGGGGCCGTGGCGCAGGATCCAGCGCACCGCGAGCTTGGCGAGCACGGTGGTCTTGCCGACGCCGGTGGCGCCGACGAACGCGACGCAGCCGCCGCTGTCGAGCCAGCGCTCGCCGCTCACCTGCAGGTATTGGGACAGACCGGCGACGGTAAACCGACGCCCCTGCGTCAAATCCACGTCTCCCGGCAATTGTCCGACGAGGTGGTCGGCCAGATCCTGTGCGATGCCGATCTCGGACAGTTCACGCAGCAGCTCGACGTGTACCGGGTTGCGCCGGGAGCGCTCGTTCCAGGCCAGCTGAGCGAGCTGCGTCTCGAGCATCCGGCGCAGCGTCTTCAGTTCATGGCCCATGGATTCGGCCGAGACATCACCTGCGGGTGGCGGAAATGCGGGTGTCGTGGTGAAGGCCGGGGCCGCGCTGATGCGCGGGTCCGCGGTCTCTGTGGTGCCATCGAGCCGGGCGGCATCGAAGTCCACCGCCGCCGTGACTTCCACGCCCTGGCCACCGCGCCGCGAGGAGAGGATGACGGCATCCTCGCCCAGCTGCTCGCGGATCGCGCGCAGTGCCTGGCGCATATCCGGGGCCGTGTGTCGCACGATCTTCATGAATTACCTGCCGACCGCGGTGACGACGCGGACCTTGCGGTTGTCGGGTATTTCGTTCCAGGCCAGCACGTGCAGGCTCGGCAGGCCTGCGCGCAGGAATTTCGTCATCGGCATGCGCAGCTGCGGCGGCACGAGCAGTACCGGTGCGGCACCGGCAGCTTCCTGCTGCTGCGCCGCCTCACCGACGCGCTGCTGCAGCCGTTCGGCGAGGCCCGGCTCGAGTCCGGCGCTGGTCGCGCTCGCGGCGAGCGAGTTCTGCAGCAACCGCTCCAGTTCCGGCTCGAAGGTGATGACCGGCAGCTCGCCGCTCACGCCGGCGATGTCTTGGACGATCTGGCGGCCGAGGGCGGCGCGCACCAGCGGCAGCAGGACGGTCGGGTCCTGGGAGCGGGGGGCGTGTTCGGCGAGTGTTTCCATGATCGTGCGCATGTTGCGAATCGGGATGCGTTCTGCGAGAAGTCCCTGCAAGACCCGTACCAGCACCGCCAGGGGCAGGACCCGCGGCACCAGGTCCTCGACCAGCTTCGGGGCGGACTTGGCGAGCGTGTTCAGCAGCTGCTGCACCTCCTCGTGACCGAGGATCTCCTGTGCGTGCGACTGCAGGATGAAGGACAGGTGGGTGGCGACCACGGTGCTGGGGTCGACCACGGTGTAGCCGAGCGCCTGGGCGTGATCGCGATTCGCCGGCTCGATCCACACGGCCTCCATGCCGAAGGCCGGATCGTGCGTGGCGATGCCCTGCAGCGGTCCGAACACCCGGCCGGCGTTGATGGCCAGCTCCCGATCCGGGTAGACGGTGCTCTCGCCCACCGGCACGCCGTGCAGGTTGATGCGATAGACGTTCGGGCCCAGATCGAGATTGTCACGGATGTGCACGGCCGGCAGCAGGAAACCGAGCTCCTGCGAGAGCTTGCGGCGTACGCCGCGCACCCGGCCGAGGAGGTCCGCGCCCTGCCCCTTGCTGTCGACCAGCGCGACCAGGCGGTAGCCGACTTCCAACCCCACCGGATCGACCGGCCGCACGTCCTCCCACGTGAGGTCGCGCGACTCCGGCGGCGGCGCGGCCGGCTTCGGGGCCGGCGGCGCCGCGGCGGCGCTCGCCTTGCGCCGGTGAATCAGGTACGCGCCCCCGCCGCAGACACTCGCCATCAGGAGGAAGGCCACATTGGGCATGCCCGGAATCAATCCGAGCGCACCGAGCAGCCCGCCGGCAACGGCAAGCGTGCGGGGATTGCCGAATAGCTGCTTGCTGAGCTCTCCGCCCATGTCCTGGGGCCGCGACATGCGCGTGACGATGATCGCCACGGAGGTCGAGAGCAGCAGCGCCGGGATCTGCGCCACCAGGCCGTCGCCGATGGTGAGCAGCGTGTACGTGTGCAGCGCGGCGGACAGCGCCATGCCATGTCCCAGCGTGCCCATCGCCAGGCCGCCGATGATGTTGATCAGCAGAATCAGGATGCCGGCGATGGCATCGCCGCGCACGAATTTGCTGGCGCCGTCCATCGATCCGTAAAAATCAGCCTCGGCCCGCACCTCGGCGCGGCGTACGCGGGCCTCATCCTGAGTGATCAGTCCGGCACCGAGATCCGCGTCGATCGCCATCTGCTTGCCGGGCATCGCGTCGAGGGTGAACCGGGCGCTGACTTCAGAGACGCGGCCGGCACCTTTGGTGATGACGACGAAATTGATGATGGTCAGGATGACGAATACCACCACGCCGACGGCAAAATTGCCGCCGACCACGAACTCCCCGAACGACTCGATGACGTGACCGGCGGCGCCGGGTCCGGCATAGCCATGCATCAGCACGACGCGGGCCGAGGCCACGTTCAATGCCAGACGCAGCAAGGTCGCGAGCAGCAGTGCGGTCGGGAATACGCCGAACTCGATCGGCCGAGAGACGTAGAACACGCTCATCACGATCACGATCGACAGCGCGATGTTGAACGTGAACAAGATGTCGAGCGCAATCGGCGGCAGCGGCAGGATGACCATGGCCAGCACGCCGAGTACGCCGACCGGCACGCCGATGCCGACGCGCAGAATGTTGCGCAGAGAGGGAAGCGAAGGTGAGGTGGCGGCGGCTGTGCTCATGGATCAATGCCGAATGTTTTCAACCGAGGGATCGATGACGGGCGGCTCGGGCGGCAGCTGTCCGGCCGCGCGCGCCACTTTCAGACGATAGATGTAGGTCAGGACCTGCGCGACCGAGACATATAGTGCGGTCGGGATTTCTCCGCCGATCTCGACGTTGTGGAACAGGGCGCGCGCCAGCGGCGGCGCCTCGAATACCGGTACGGCGTGCTCGGTGGCGATCTCGCGGATGCGCGCGGCGATCAGGTCGGCGCCCTTGGCGACCACGCGCGGTGCACGCATGCGGCCCTCGTCGTAGCGCAGGGCCACGGCGAAGTGCGTCGGGTTGGTCACGACGACGTCCGCCGTGGGAACGTCATGCATCATCCGGCGGCGCAGCAGGTCGCGCTGCATGCGCCGGACGCGCCCTTTGGTCTCCGGCGAGCCTTCTGATTCCTTCGCTTCGTCGCGGATTTCCTCGCGCGTCATGCGCAGTTGCTTGTGGTGCTGCCACAGCTGCCACGGTACGTCGATCGCGGCGATGAGCCCGAGCGTCCCGGACATGATGAGCATGGCGCTCGCCACCAGCCGCACGGCATCGGCGACGCCGGTTTCGAGCGGCTCGTTGCCGAGCGCGAGCATGTGCGCCGCCTGACTGCGCAGCACGAGGAAAGCCGTGCCGGAGACCAGCAGGAACTTCACAAACGCCTTGGCGAGATCCACCACGGCGCGCAACGAAAATACCCGGCCGAAGCCGGCGATCGGATCGAGTCGCGTGAAATCCGGCGCCAGGGACTGGACGCTGAAGTTCCATCCGCCGAGGGCCATAGGCGCGGCCAGCGCCGCGATGACGGTCAGCCCGAACAGCGGTGCGCAGGCGAGCAGCGCGTGCATCACCTCGTTGCCGGCCGTGGCGAGCGCGTACTTGGGGTCGAACACCTGGGCGCCGGAGAGCTGCAGGCCGCTGTGCATCAGTCCCGCGAGCGCCGCGGCGATATTCGCGCCGAACATGCGCAGACCCCCGCCGGCGAGCAGCAGCACCGCGGCGGTATTGAAATCCTGCGAGCGCGGGATTCGGCCCTCCTGGCGCGCCTCGTCCAGGCGTTTCCCTGTAGGTTGTTCGGTTTTTTCCTGGTCGGTCTCGGCCATCGCTCAGCCTCCGCTCAACCGGCGCAGGAGCATGAATGACTCACCGAGGAGGCGAACGAAGCCCGATTCGACCACCGGCAGCGTGACGATGATGACCAGCAGACCGAACAGGATGGAAATCGGCAGGCCGGTGGCGAACAGGTTCAGCGTCGGGGCGGCACGGCTGACGATGCCGAAGGCGAGGTTGGTGATCAACAACGCAGTGATCCCCGGCAGCGCCACCGCGAGCGCGCCGGAGAAGAGAATCGAGCCCCAGTTGACGATGGTCCACAGACCTCGCGGTCCGAACCCGCTGGTGCCGATCGGCAGGGTGCGAAAGCCGTCGACCAGGATGCGGACGAGGGCGGTGTGACCGTCGAGCAACAGAAAGACCAGTGTCACCAGCACCGTGTAGAGCTGCCCGAGCGCCGGCGTGCTGGTGCCGTTCAGCGGATCGATGTTGAACGACAGCGACAGTCCCATGCTGTTGGCAATCATCTGGCCGCCGAGCGAGAGTGCTTCGAACACCAAGCGCAGGCAGAACCCGAGTGCCACGCCGATGATGACCTGCTGGATGGTGATCAGTACGCCGGCGCCGGAGAGCAGCGCGACGCCGGCCGGCAGTGGTACCAGCGGGGCGATCAGCAGAGCGATCGCCCCG
>Ga0315298_1001533_pt1 | contig 41916 bp, 34 predicted proteins | sample WHS_1_MG_FD_203077 | JGI IMG/M metagenome (GOLD analysis project Ga0315298, IMG submission 203077) | Extremophilic microbial mat communities from Washburn Hot Springs, YNP, Wyoming, USA - WHS_1_MG | ecosystem: Environmental > Aquatic > Thermal springs > Hot (42-90C) | place: USA: Wyoming... | reverse complement strand
CTTTATCATACCTAATTCCTTGGATTGCGCATATCCATATCGCGATTCACCGGCATTCTCTCTGATGGATTTTCAGGCATATTCATTCTGTTCATGTTAACACCATTGTTATTTTCCGTGCCGTGTTTCATCATAAATTCCCTGTCATTGATAGGTTTCTCCATCATTTTCATAGTATCGTGTTGGATTGACTTATCATCCTTATTTTCTTCAAACTCCTTTTTAATAAACATTATACCTTTTTCTTTTGGAATACCTGAAGCAATTAATGAGGTAAGAGAAAGGGTTCCTATGATATAATAGGTTTCATTTGCATGAGGAGCTACCTTATACAAAGAAATTAGTTCTTCTGGTGAAACACCATTAAATATGGCTGTCGCTATAACATCCCTTAATTCACCTGTTTTTGTACCCTTAATTTCTATTTGATTATAAACCTCGTTTGCCGATCTGTAAGCATACTCAAGTCTATTGGCAGTTTTTATTATTAAATCAGGCTCCACATGTTTTGAAATACCTTCAAGAAGCTTGTTTGCTATCTTGTTTACGGGTATATTATCCTCTTTTGCCTTTATAAGTGTTTCCAGCATTTCTGAGGTAGCACTATCGGATATGTGATATACCTTTGCCTTATTTACTACAAGGTAAACCTGGTCTGAAGGAATACCTAATTTTATAGCCTTTTGGCTAACACTACCTATGTTCTGTGCATAGCCAGGCACTGCAAAGGTGTATAAAACTATTAAAGCTATAAAACATGATTTTATCTTCATATACCTTATTGATATGACTGCGTGGTTTTTATTTTGTAACATTTTTATGATCCTTTTTAAAGCCATTTATAATAATAACTACCCCATTTTTACCTCCAAATCCATCTTCTGCATATGCATCAGCATGAGGCGGTACAACCCATGTTTTACCATCTATCACAAATTGATAATAATATACACCATCTGGTAATGGTATGCTTATGACCCATGTTTTTTCCTCAGTCCTACGCATAGGTAGATTGACAGGATCCCAATTATTGAAACTGCCAACAAGGTTTACAGTTTTTGCCCTGTTACTCTGATAAGTAAATACACAGGTATTATGCCTTACAAGGGTGTTTGGTATAATCTGTTCATGAGTACATCCTGATACAAATAAAAATAATAATAAGTATGAAGCTATATGTATTCTTCTCATACAATTTTATGGGACCAACATTATTAACTATTAGCGTAAGAGTAAAAATGTATTAGCTCAATCATTCTAATGGGTCAATAACTTCAATACATATCATGTTAACTCCAGAGATACTATTATCAACATATCTGTTGATAATTTATGGGTTTGAGTTTATCTATAGCTGATTATGATAGATGTAATACTTATACATGGGCTGTCAGGCAGTGCAAAGGATATGCAATATATATCGGATGCTATGAGCAAGGAAGGATACAGGGTTACCAATATTAGCCTGCCAGGCCACGGTACAAAACCACAGGATCTGCTTAAAACAAAGATGAATGATTGGATTAACGCAGTAGAGTTGAGCATAAATTCATCTAAAAATGGTGTTTTTATAATAGGGCAGTCAATGGGTGCTTTGCTTGCACTGCATTATACTGCAATACATCAAGAAAACATTAAAGGTGTTGTGTTGTTATCTCCTGCTATAAAGTTATGTGGGCTGTTGAATAGATCAATTATAACATTTCTTTATCTATGGGCTACATTCTTACCACTACCAGCCCTTTATTATACAAAGTCCAATGGTGCTGATATCGCTGATCCGCAGGCAAAAAAGAATTATTGTGCATATAACAAGATCCCTTTAAATGCGTTAGCAGAATTTGAGCGGTTAAGGCGTATGACTATAAAAAAGCTTCACTTAATCACAGTGCCTGTGTTGATGATATATTCAACAGGGGATCACACCGTATGTAATGATTCTATAGAAATAATTGACAAAAATATACGCTCTACTATAAAGAGAAAAACAGTACTAAAAGGTTCCTTTCATGTTATATCTGTTGATATAGATAAGGATAGAGTAGTTGATGCAATATTAGAGTTCCTGAGATTTATTGTAACGGGGGTTAAATGATAAAACATATACTTGTTGCTATTGATGGTTCTGCAAATGGTGAAACAGCTCTGACTTACGGTATTTATCTTGCAAAGAAATTACATGCCACTCTCCATGTTCAGCATGTTATTGATGTTGTGTTTCTTGAAAATCCATTTTTACATGACCTGTCTGGCGCCATGGGATTTGAGCCTTTCATGGATTTCTCAGGTAAGGTAAGTGACATTTTGCGACAAAGAGGTAATCAAATATTGTCCGATGCTGATGCCATTTGTAAGAAAGAAGGAATAGAGTTTAAAACATACCTTGATACAGGTATAGTAACAAAAGAGATTGCTGAACGAGAGAAACTTGTAGACCTTGTTATAATAGGTCAAAAGGGAATAAATTCTCAATTTGATAGAAAGATCCTTGGGTCAACAACAGAGGGACTTACAAGACGCCTTACAAAACCACTCTTTATAAGCCCCATGCAGTTTAAGACATTAAACCATATATTGCTTGCATATGATGATAGTGATAGCGCAAAAAAGGCAATGGAGTTTGCGGTGAGTTTTTGTAAAGATATGGGTTTACCGCTGACTGTTGTAAACATAAATAAAGATGAAATGATATCTAAAACTATACTTGGCAATGCTAATTCCTATATCGCACCTTACAACATTACATTTGACACCATAACTAAAAATGGTAATACAGAGAAGGTCTTGAAATCAATGTTAGATGAGGACAAATACGATTTGCTGATAATGGGTGCACACGGACATTCTCGCATTATTGAACTTGTTTTGGGTAGTACCGCAGAATATGTTATAAGAAATACCAGAAAACCTGTAATAGTAACAAAACGATAAAGGAGGTATTATGAATATAGGTATAAACGGATATGGAAGGATTGGCAGGATCATCCATAGAATATCTCTTCAGCGAAAAGACATAAACATCCTTGCGATAAACGATATTACAGATGCAAAAACGCTTGCACACTTATTAAAATACGATTCTGTACACGGAACATTAGATGCAAAGATTGATGTGCAAGGGGATACCATTTCAGTGGATGGAAAGAAGTCTAAAATTACAGCCTTTAAAAATCCAGCTGATATTCCCTGGAAGGAGCTTGGTGTTGATATTGTAGTTGAAAGCTCAGGACTTTTTACAGACAGGGAAAAGGCACAACTTCATTTTAAAGGTGGCGCAAAAAAGGTAATCATTTCAGCTCCGGCTAAAGATCCGGATATCACTATCGTGATCGGAGTTAATCATAAGGCTTATGATCCGAAGAAACATAATATTATATCTAATGCATCTTGCACAACAAACGGACTTGCACCCTTGGTAAAGGTAATCAACGATAACCTCGGGCTTGAGAGTGGGTTCATGACAACAGTCCACTCATACACAAACGATCAAAGGATACTTGACCTACCGCATAAGGACTTACGAAGGGCACGGGCTGCAGCAATTTCAATGATTCCAACCACTACAGGGGCTGCCAAGGCATTACACCTGGTTATCCCGGAGGTGAAAGGTAAACTTGATGGTATTTCCATAAGGGTACCAACATTTGATGTATCCATCGTGGATCTTGCTGCTATTGTAAAAAGGCCAACTACTACAGAAGAGGTAAATGCTTTGTTCAAAAAGGCATCAGAGGAAGAAATGAAGGGAGTAATTGGCTATTCAGATGAGCCACTTGTTTCCATAGATCACAGGGGTACTCATTTCTCAACTGTGTTTGATTCCCTTTTAACAAAAGTAATAAACGGAACACTGGTTAAGGTTTATTCATGGTACGATAACGAATGGGGGTTTAGTACAAGGATGGTAGATCTGATAGAATTAGTTGGTAAAGAGGTATAACAATGTCTATAAATTACAAAGATCTAAAATACATTGATACAGTTGATATAAAGAATAAACGTTTGTTTATAAGAGTAGATTTTAATGTCCCTTTAACCGAGGATGGAGCTATCTCTGATGATACAAGGATAAGAAGTGTATTGCCTACAATTAACTATGCGCTGGATGAGGGGGCATCTATTATCCTTGCCTCGCATATGGCTAGGCCAAAGGGGATAAAAAACCCTAAATTTTCTCTTCAGATTGTTGCAAAAAGGCTTTCTCGTCTGTTAGACAAAGAGGTTATATTTGTAAATGATTGTGTGGGTCCATCAGTGGATGAATATAAAAAACATTTACATAAAGAAGAGATAATATTACTTGAAAATCTCAGGTTCAATCCTGGGGAGGAGAAAAATGACGATGAATTTGCCAAACTACTCGCTCAAGATATAGATGTTTATATCAATGATGCGTTTGCAGTGGCTCATCGTAATCATGCAAGTGTGTCTGCAATAACTAAATATGTTCCAAGATGTGCTGCCGGTTTTTTGATGAAAAAGGAATTAAATTATTTCACAAAGGCAACAGAAAATCCCTTAAGACCATTTATTGCAATCATTGGTGGTGCAAAGGTTTCAAGTAAACTTGGTGCCATGTCAAACCTGTTAGATAAGGTGGATAAGCTTATAATTGGCGGAGGCATGGCATTTACTTTTCTAAAGGCACTCGGATATGAGGTGGGTAAATCCATTGTAGAAAATGACATGTTAAGAACAGCACTTGATATTCTTCAAAAGGCAAAAGAAAAGGGGGTAAAGCTGTTTTTACCGGTTGATTGCGTGGTTGCAAATAAATTTGAACCTAAAGCAGAGTCCAGGATTGTTCCAATCCAGGAGATCCCAAAAGATTGGATCGCAATGGATATAGGACCAGCAACAAATGTATTGTTTTCTTTAGCTATTCAGGGAGCAAAAACTATTATCTGGAATGGACCAATGGGGGTATACGAATTTGAGGGCTTTTCAAGAGGAACATTATCTATGGTTTCCCATGTGGCTAATTCCTACGCACTCACCATAGTCGGTGGTGGTGATACAGATGTTGCCATACATGAAGCTGGTGAGAGTGCTAATATATCCTATATATCCACAGGTGGTGGTGCATTTCTTGAACTGCTTGAGGGAAAGGAGCTGCCTGCCCTTAAGGCACTCCAGGAATGTTTAAAAGTAAAAGAATAATGTTGAAGCCAAAGTATATAATTGCTGGTAATTGGAAACTCAATAAAGGTCCGGCAGAGGCAAAGGCTTTCTGTGAAGCACTCTCAAAACATCTAACAAGTGTTTCATTACAAAATATTGATGTTGTTGTAGCACCGCCATTTATTTCTATCCCTGGTATAGAAGCAAAAAATTTCTTTTTATCTGCTCAGGATGTGTATTGGGAAGAAAATGGTGCATTCACAGGAGAGGTTTCAGCCTCTATGCTCAAAGAGATTGGCGTAAAGTATTGCATAGTTGGACATTCAGAAAGACGCCAGTTGTTCCATGAGACGGATAGAACTGTTAATCTAAAGGTGGCAGCCCTTTTAAAAAACAATATTAAACCAATAATATGTGTTGGTGAAAGAATAGAAGAACGCAAGGCAGGCATTATGTATAATGTCGTAAAATTCCAGCTTTCCGCAGCCCTGTTTGATATTCAAATTAAAAACCCTGATGAACTTGTTATTGCCTATGAGCCTGTCTGGGCAATAGGCACGGGTAATGTAGCAACTCCACAACAAGCAGAGGATATGCATGAGTTCATCAGAAGGTTATTAGAGAATCATTTTGGAGCTGGAATTGGAGGTAAGATCAAAATACTTTACGGTGGAAGTGTAACGCCAGAGAATATAGCAGGACTCATTGAGAAAGAACAGATCAATGGCGCACTTATTGGTGGCGCAAGTCTTGACCTTGATAAATTTATAAGTATAATTAAATACATATCAGAAAAGGAGATATAGTAATGTACGCATTGGTAGTATTAATACATATTATGGTTGCAGTAGCAATTGTATTCGTGGTTTTACTTCAAGTTGGAAAAGGTTCTGGTATGGGAGCTGCATTTGGTGGCTCAAGTGAAAGCTTTTTTGGTTCATCAGGTCCAAGTAACTTTCTTGAAAAGGCGACAATAGTTGCAGGTATAATATTTCTTATTACATCTTTAACACTTGCATATTTAAGTGGAGAGCGACAGCAAAGCAGATTATTTAATGAGGCTATACCGGTACAGACACAGAGCGCTCCTTCGCAGCCAGAAACTGCAATGCCTGTAACTCCGTCTACTCAACAGAAATAATAGTGCCGAAGTGGTGGAATTGGTAGACACACCATCTTGAGGGGGTGGCGGGTAACACCGTGCGGGTTCGAGTCCCGCCTTCGGCATTAACCCTAAAAAATGCAATAAGAAAGTTTGATCATTCGCTCGGAGTACCCGTCGCTCATTACACACTCCCTGTTTTGTAAATGCAATTTTTTGGGTTAAGAAGTTCAAAGAATTGAGTAGTGTCATTCTGAGGAATGGTTTTTCAAGCCATGACGAGGAATCTCAAGGTAAGCAGATTCTTCGCCTTCGGCTCAGAATGGCAGGGAAGAATAGACTCTTCGTTTTACTCAGAGTGACAATGAAGGGATGACGCAGATGCTTCATCCCCCTCTTTTTAGAGGGGAATTTAAGAATACAACCCGTGCCTTCGGTACAACCTTCTTGAAAGAAGGGAATTTTAAAGAAAACCCGTGTTCCCCTTTGTCAGGGGGATTTTAACTCTGTTCTTACTTTGAACTCCAGAACTTAAAAAAGTTTGGACAAAGATGCTGACCACGCGGACCATAGCAACAAGCTCTGCTACAACTAAGTAAGCATTCTAAATGTCATGCTCAGCATAGCAAGTGAAATAAACATAGATCTACAGATATTCGTGGGGCTTCTGATCCAGTAGGTGGGTCTACTATTTTTATATATGATATTTACACCAATCTCATCGGAGTATACAATTACCTCAATGGGCAGTGACACAAAAGAATACATTTATCCCGGCAGCAAGCCACACTGGAATTAATAAGTTGCAATGTCTAAACTGTTTTGATATTGATAAAATAATCAAAGATTTTAGCAAGGACATCTATTATGCTGTCCTGCTTTAATATGGAGGGTATGATGACAGATGTATTTTTGAGTGAATCACAGCTTAAGCTTCGTGAACAAGTAAGAGAATATCTGGCAAAAGAGGTATCACCATTTGTAGAAAAGATAGATCATGATGATACAATTCCAGAATCGCTCATAAAAAAGTTGTTAGGAGAGCCAGTAAGATTAACCGCATTGTCTGTACCAAAGACTTATAACGGGATGGGGTTAAGCACGCTTGATGTTTGTGTGGTTGCAGAGGAGGTTGGATATGTATGTCCTGCTTTGATACCTCTGTTAGAGATTGCCCAGCTATTTGTACATGGACTCCTTATCGGAGGCACAGAGCAGCAGAAGAGACTTTATCTGACAAAACTGGCAGAGGGAATGGTAGGTTGTTATGCATTAACAGATGAGGGACCCGGCTCTGATCCAGCAAGTATGAAGACCATAGCTACAAAGGTAGAAAATGGATATATCTTAAATGGTAAAAAAAGGTTTGTTACATTTGGAGATATATCAGAGTTTTATATTATCTTTGCCAAAACATCACCGGAAAAAGGAGGCAAAGGAATAAGTGGTTTTGTAGTGGATGGTAAGCCAAAGGGACTTGTTTTTGAAAGTCATGCACAAACCATGGGTCTGCGGGGACATAGAGCCTTCAATATAAGGCTGGATAACATGTTTGTGCCTGAGAAAAATTTGCTTGGTAAACAAGATGAAGGCTTAAAACTTGCACTGGAGATCCTGAATACAACAAGAATAAGCCTTGCTGCTGGTTTCACAGGTCTCGCTAAAGCAGCATTTGATGTGGCTATAAAGTTTGCAAAGGAGAGGATAGTAGCTGGTAAACCTATTATAGAAAATCAGGCGATATCATTTCCACTATCAGAGCTTGCAGCTAAAATAGATGCATCGCGTTTGCTAACCTATCGTGTTGCCTTGATGCATGATAAAGGGATAAAGCACAAAAAAGAGACTTCAATCGCAAAATTTTATGCTGCCGAAACACTGATTCAGGCAGTTGAGCTTGGAAGCAGGGTTCTTGGTGCCTATGGGGCATCACCTGAGTATAATATGGAGAGATACCTGAGGGATGCATTCTCATGGATCTCAGCGCAGGGTACAATAGAGGTTCAAAAACTTGTTGTTTCAAGGGAGCTATAATGAAGAGGGTAGGTATAGTTGGTATAGGTACAACACAGTTTAGATCCCGCTGGATTGAAAAAACATACTTTGAACTTGCTTTTGATGCTGTGAAAATGGCTCTTGAAGATGCTGGTATTACAAAAGATAGAATAGATTGTGTTGTGTACGGTATATACAATGATTTTTTTGAACGACAGTTTCAACCGGATCTATTTGTGCATGATTATATTGGTATGGCTCCGAAACCTGGTATAAGGGTTTCCACAGGTGGTGCTACAGGTGGTAGCGCAATAAGCGCTGGGTATGCTCAGGTTGCTTCAGGGCTTTATGATATATGCCTTGTTGTAGGTGTTGAAAAATCTGCAGATTGTTTTGATTATGAAACAGGGAAATCAAGTCCTGAAGTGCTTAAGGCTATTTCATACACCGCAGATATGACCTACGAACAGCCTACCGGGAGGACAGCAGCAGGTTCATTTGCGCTTACAACTATTGCACACCTTGAAAAATACGGAAATCCTACCGAGCTTCAAATGGCTAAAGTCTCTGTAAAGAATCATAATAATGCTATACTTAATCCAGTGGCTCAAAGTCCCATAGCATTGACTGTTGATGATGTTATGAACTCACCGTTGATAGCATATCCATTTAAACGGTACGATAACTGTCTTTACTCAGAAGGTGCTGCAGCTCTCATTCTTGCTTCAGAAAATATAGCTAAAACATTTAAAAAACCACCAGTATGGATAAAGGGTATTGGTGCTGCACTGGATTGGGCAGTTATAGGCAATAGGAAGGATCTGTATAGTTTTGAATCGAGCAGAATAGCAGCAAAAAAGGCATATAATATGGCTGGTATAAAAGAACCTGTAAAGGAGATTGATCTTGCGGAACTACATGATGCGTTTACAGGTACAGAACTTATAGCCTATGAAGACTGTTTCTTTTGTAATGAAGGTGAAGGAGGCAGGCTTATTGATGAAGGCATTGTTGAGAGAGATGGCAAACTACCTGTAAATGTAAGTGGAGGGTTAATCGGGTGCGGTCATGCTGTGGGTGCAACTGGCATAATGCAAACAAATGAAATTGTATTACACTTGAGGGATGAAGCTGGTAAACGGCAGATCAAAAATGCTAAAACCGGGCTTGTTCAGAGTATAGGTGGTCCTGGTGCTGCATGGACCGTTTGTATAGTACTTGGAAGGGATTAGCAAAAACTATGGATAAACAGACATTTTTGAGATGGGCAAGTAGAAACGCAAAACGGATTGGTGTAAAAAAAGAACAGGTTATAAAGGCTTTTGAAAAAGGCATGACTGGACAGGCAAGTATGGATGCGCCTTTTGAAATACCGGATACGATGCGTGTGAATATGCGATATTCTTATGGCGGACAATCACGCTTTTTCCGGGAAATTCTTGAGAATAAAAGGTTAATGGGTACACGGTGTAACAAATGCGGTAAGGTGTTCTGTCCTCCTCGTTCACACTGTCCACATTGCTATGAGCAAACAGAATGGGTAGAGCTTAAAGGTACGGGAAGGCTTTTGAGTTATACCACTGTGTACTTTGCTACATCATCTTATATCAAGCAAGTACCGTACATTGTTGCATATATAAAACTTGATGATGCTGATACTGCTATCTTAGCTAATGTAGAGATGAAGGATATAAAAAAAGCAAGGGTAGGTATGAAAGTAAAGGTAATGTTTAGGAGACAGAGGGATGGCAGAATTACGGATATCTATTTTAAGGAGATATAATGTTCAATAAGGTCTACAGTTCATCTATGGAAGCAATATATGATGTGCAAGATGGTGCTGTTATAATGTTTGGTGGTTTTGGGCTTGCAGGTATACCACAGAATTTAATCCGTGCACTGTATGAGAAAGGAATAAAGGATCTTACTGTTATAAGTAACAATCCTGGTTCACGACTGAAAGAGAATGAATATGGCCTTGCTATATTGTTTAAGGCTAAAAGGGTAAAGAAGTACATTGGCACTTATCCCAGTGCAACCAAATCGTTTAAAGAATTATATGATGCCAGAGAAGTTGAGCTTGAGCTTGTGCCACAGGGTACACTCGCAGAGCGTATACGCGCCAGGGGGGTGGGTATAGGTGGGTTCTATGTAAAAACAGGTGCAGGTACTTTGCTTGCGCAGGGTAAGGAAACCAGAATTATTAATGGTGAAGAGTATGTGCTTGAATACCCTCTTGGTGCTGATTTTGCCTTTATAAAGGCATTCAAAGGGGATAAATATGGCAATCTTATTTACAGGTATACCGGAGCCAATTTTAATCCGCTTATGGCAATGGCTGCTAATGTTACCATAGCAGAGGTTGAAGAGCTTGTAGAGCCAGGCATGCTTGATCCTAACATTATTCATACACCGGGTATTTTTGTGGATAGAATTTTAAAAGGAGAAAGGTATGATCGCTGGTATGAATGAAAAAGAAATGGCAATGCGTGCTGCAAAAGAGATCCAGGATGGATATTATGTTAATCTTGGTATTGGAATGCCTACACTTGTTCTTGATTTTATATCCCCTGAAAAAACTGTATTTTTCCATACAGAAAATGGCTTGCTTGGAATAGGAGGCTTTGCTAAAAAAGGAGAAGCGCATCCTGATTTAGTTGATGCAGGCAAGCAACCCATTACCTACATAAAAGGGGCAAGTTTTTTTCCAAGTGATGTATCTTTCGGGATGATAAGGGGTGGACATATTGACCTTGCTATTATGGGTGCTTATCAGGTTTCAGAGAAGGGGGATCTTGCTAACTGGACGGCACCAGGTATGTTGCCAAGCGTTGGCGGTGCAATGGATATCGCTGCTGGTGTGAAGAAGATTATCGTTATGATGTCTCACACAACAAAGGATGGAAAGCCTAAGATCGTAAAAAGGCTTTCTTATCCTGCAACTGGGTATAGATGTGTTTCAAAGATTATAACAAATTTATGTGTTATTGATGTAAATGATAATGGTTTAGAATTAAAGGAACTTGCACCAGGTGTATCAATAGAAGATGTTGTAAACAGCACAGAGGCATCTCTTATTATCCAGGATAAATTATAGTACTGATATTATAGGTAATAACATAAAAATGAAACAGAGGACAGGTCTATCCTGTCCTCTGTTAAAGATTTAATATATTACCTGTTCAATCGTATTCAATACTGTATCGCTTGACAGGGTTGTAGGCGTTCCGTTTGATGTTCCTCCAATAAAGTAGAAGTATGGTCCAAGAAGTACACCAGCACCAAGGTATCTTCCTTGCGTGAGCCCTGCACCGTTCGCATTTGTTCCAGCTTTAACCGGGTTACCTGAAACATCAAAATCAAAGTCCTGTACCTTACTTTGAACACCATTATTATATCCACCAAAGATGTACATGTAATTGTTGGAATCTTCCATGAAAAACCCACCGGCAATTGTATATGTCTGTGATGTTGTATTTGTATCCTTTTGTACAACTGTAAATGGTTCAAGACTACCATCCCCCTGGATACGAGAAGCCTCTATCGTTGATACTACTGTGCCTGCATTGTATCCGCCTGCTGTATATATATAACTTGATGTGTCTGTGATTGCCGTTGGCAGATTTATGGTATCTGCGGACAGGGCACCGAGCTGGCATCTGGGTGTTTGTAACGATGATGTTGGATTTACAGCACCAATACCTCCCCCTATGGGTACTGCCCCTGGTTCAGGAATATAAGAACCATTGTCAGTAAATGTAGTTGTTGGAGAAGAAACATTGCCTATATACTGCAAGCCATTACCACTGTCCCGATATATATTATAAGATGTTGCACCGGATACAGTTGCCCAGGTAAGCTGGATACCGCCCGTTGTTATTGTTGTGACAAACATTCCCGCATAAGCAAGTTCCCCATCAGGCACAATTGCTGTTACAGCATAGGTATAAGTGGATGCGGCAAGATTACCAGTAGTTGGTGTAGCTGAGGTGATAGGATTTGCGGAAAGCTGAATAGCATCAACTCTACCCAATCCTGTTGAACCGTCTGATGTTCCGCCAATAGCATATCCATACACAGTACCTGTTTGAGTATGACCAACTGCAGCACCAAGGTATCCACGGGCACTTGACAGGGATACAGCAACCTGTCTGAATGGTCCAAGACTGCCATAAGCAAGTGGTGCTATGTATCCGCTTGAAGGACTAATGTTCTGGTCTGGTATTGTGCCTCCATCATCAACAATGGTAGTTGATAAAGTTACAGGGAGCAGGAGGACTTCATTGCCCTGAGGCACATTTGGATATGGGGTTCTATAAACCTTATAATATTCAGCCCCGGGTACAGAAGAAAATGTTAATGTTACCGAGGAGTTGTTAGAGCTGGTTGTAACAGAGGTAATATCCAGAGCAGGTGTTTCACCACGATAGTTTACAGCGGAAACCCTGTAATAGTAGGTACCCTGTGATAATGTTCCACCTGAAGAAGATGCTGTTGCATTTAGGATTGCTGGATCCTGAAGTGTTGTTGGAAAACCTGAAGTCGTATTTGTTATGCTAATAGGCTTACTTGTTCCATTGTCAACAAAGCCTGTACCATTGATATTCCACGCAATAAGTACTGGTTTGAATGTGCCAGGGATATTACGGTAAATATTGTATCCTGTAGCATTTATAAAGCTGTGCGTCACAGGGCTATATACACTGACTGGCTGCCATGAAATCCGAATTGAGCCTGTTTGTGTGGTTGTAGTAAAGACCACCGGAGATGGCAGGCTTTCTCCAATGTATGTTGTTCCCGTGGGCAGGTTTGCGGAAACAGCATAAACCCATGTGCCTGCCGGTAGCGTGCCTGTTGTAAAGGTAGAGATATTATCAAAAGAGATCAACGGTGCACTATCTGTTGTAAGGATCTTTGCACGCTCTATTGCTGAAGTATAGCCTGAGGGTGTAAGTCCACCGAGCACATACACATATCCGTTATACTGAAATGCAGTAGCACCTGTGGTTTTGTAAAGAAGTGGAGATGTAAGATTGAATGGATTAAGATTACCAAATCTATCTGGCTGTGCAAATTCAACAGAGTCCAGTATATGTCCACCGATGCCGTCATCTCCACCTATCACATAGATAAATTTATCCCCTATATTATCCTGACCGGTTACAGTTGCATTAGCCTGTCTGCCAATAATAAGGTGCTGGTTTGATAATCCGAAACCGCCGAGGTTGTTTGCCGGATTTGTTACAACAAAGCTTGAATAATCATAGTATGTATTATCTGATGTATTGGTAACACGGATAAGGTAAACTCCGGTCGGTAATGTCTGAGTAGTGCAAACAATTCCAGTAGCTGTTTGCGAACTTATATTACATGGCAATGCATTGCCAGATGGATCAATAGTTTCTGCGGTTGCATTTGATGCAAAATAATTTCCGGTAATTGTTATTGTGGTTGCTGCATTTGAGGAGCCAGAAGCAGGCGCTATACCCGTGATGACAGGAGGTGGATTGGCTGATATGTAAAAACCATTTTGATATGTACTTTGTTGACCATCAGGATTTATTACTGTTACATCATACCATCCTGTTCCCATACCTTTTGGTACAACTGCCTGAAGCTGGGTTGAGGATACATAGGCAATATAAACAAGGGATGTGCCGGTTGTTGAGCCATGTGTGGCAAAGATTATGGTAGGTGGAAACTCAAAATTTACTCCGGTAATTGTAATATTCGTGTCCGAGCCGGTCCATCCGAACATCGGATAGATGGATGATATAGTTGGTGAAATGCATGCTGGTATTTGATTTACTGAAATAGTAACACTTGCTTGCTGTGAATCAGGATTGGTTACGATAACTGTATATGTCCCTGTGCTAAGGCTTGTTCCCACTGTAGCTGTTATAGAGGTTGCTGAGACAGAGTTTACAGTTGCGGTAATTTTATTCCCGGATGCGTAGACAAGGATAACATCAGGTTTACCAAAAAAGTTTGCTCCACTGATATTTACAATTACTGTCCCTGATTTATTGCATACAGATGCACCTGTTATAGAGGGCGGTGGATAGCTTGAAACTACATAAGCGTTTTTAAGTGTTCCACTTTTACCTGTTGGGTTTACAACAGTAACACTATAAGTGATCCAGGTGCCTGCTGGTACAGCAATACCTGCTGGAACAGTTGCATAGATAACAGTTTGTGAGACCTTTGTTACAGCAAGATATGTAACCGGTGATGTGTTCAGGTATACCTGGGGTAACTTTGTTGTAATATTACCAGAAAGTATATTTGTCGGAACGACCTGAAAACCCGTGCCTGTTATAGTTACAGGTATTGAAGTTTTATTGTATCCTGCTTCTGGTACTATAGATAAAGGTTGGGGTGTGGGACCAGTAATTGTTTTTGAACAACCAAAAAACCCACTAATTATGAATAATATAAGTATAAATTTTTTCATGGTTCCCTCCTAAAAAAAGATATTGTATCCAATCAAGAACAACATGCCTCCAATGTTTGCTGAACCTGTTGTAAGATAACTTACAGAGGAGCTTAAAAAATTAAACTCAGCAAATAAGGCACCAGGACCGAGTCCGTTTACCTTGATACCAGGGTATACTGAAAACGCAAAGGAAGAATTTTGCTCGCTAACAGATGAAAAACCTGAAATAGATGTATCTATCTTTGATACAATTATACCAAGCCCAATGCCTCCGTATATATCAATTCTATCACTCACAGAATATATGTAAGTACCTTTAAGAAGTACTGGTAGTGCATAGCCAGTCATATTGTAATTGATGTTACCGGTTTGTTGTGAAGAGGCTGAACCAGACTTTGAAACAGGGTAGTAATCAATCCAGAGCCCAGTTGTTACACTTGATTGCTTATAGTGATATACCTTTTCACCACCTTCTATCCCTACTGAAAACCCCATTTTATAAGAAGAAAATGGTACAAGCATGGTCCCAATGCCTGCATTGAAATAGGTGTTATTATTTTGCTCAAGCTGATAAGAGATTTGATGTTTTCTCATTGAAAATTCTTTAGCTACAACATTTGTTGAAAGAATCAGGATTAAAAAGAATAATGTTATAGTAAACATGAAACTTTTGTACATGTAACCTCCTTTTAACATATTTTAAGTATAAGACTGAACTTTTTGATAAAAGTAACAATGCATTAAAGTTCAAGTGGTTGACATGTTATGTACATGTGTTTAACCTTAATTTATTAGGAGGTTAATAGATGCCAAGACCTGTATGTCGTAGAAGGGTAGGTTTTATACCCGGGGTAAGATACTTCAAACCAAGTGGAATTCCTATGCGAATGCTGGATGAGATTATATTAAATATAGATGAGCTTGAGGCTATAAGGCTTGCTGATTATGAAGGGCTTTATCAGGAACAGGCAGCAGAAAAAATGCATATATCAAGGCCTACATTTGGAAGGATTATAGATTCAGCACACAGAAAGGTGGCAGAGGCGTTGATAAATGGTAAGGCATTGAGGATTGAAGGAGGTAATGTTGAGGTACACGGATTTAGTGAACATAAGGAAAGGGATTAGCTATGCAAAAAACTCATAAATTTAAATCGCCTGAAGAGATCACAGATTTGTTAAGAAAGGCAAATTATATATCCAGCGATGATATATCAATGGCAGTTTATATAGCATCTGTGCTTTCCAAGCCGTTACTTGTGGAAGGCCCACCCGGTGTTGGCAAAACCGAGCTTGCAAAGGCTATTTCGCAATCATTGAATATGGAATTAATAAGGCTACAATGCTATGAGGGCATTGATGATACCAAAGCTATATACGAATGGGAGTACTCAAAACAATTACTGTATGCCCAGATCTTGAAAGATAAGATTGATGATATTCTGCAGGATACAAAGGATCTTTCTTCTGCAATGGATAAACTAAAGAAGTTTAACAGCACCTTTTTTTCTGAAGAGTTTTTGATAAAACGCCCGCTACTCAGGGCAATATCATCTTCTGAACCTGTTGTTTTGTTAATAGATGAGGTTGATAAGTCTGAACCATCATTTGAAGCGCTTTTACTTGAGGTACTCAGCGATTATCAGATAACTATACCTGAGATAGGAACAATAAAAGCGATGTCAATACCATTTGTTATACTTACCAGTAATAATGCAAGAGAACTCTCGGATGAGTTGAGGCGCAGGTGCATATATCTTTATATGAATATGCCTGACAGTTCGCGACAGATGGATATTATAAAAACAAAGCTTAACGGTCTGGTATCGGAAGACTTTCTGAATACAATAAACAGCATGCTTTCTCTGATTAATGCGCAGGACCTGAAAAGGCCACCAAGCCTTTCAGAAATAATTGATTGGTCTGTCTCAATGGCATCGGCAGGTGTTGACAGGAGTGGAATAACAATATCTTCTCTCGGTAGCTTGCTTAAAGATAGCTCTGATCAGCAGAAGGCATTTAATGCTTTATGGAAATCAAAGAATCAGTAGAATTTACAACCAGAGTGTACAACTTTCTTTCTGGGTTTGGCATGCCTGTATCATCAATAGAGCTTTCACAGACATTGCTTATGATAAATCAATTGAAGCCAGAAACTTATGGTGACCTTGCTCAGATTATAGTCCCTATTATGGCTCGGAGCAAGGACCAATACTTCCTTATACAGGAGATCATAACCTTTCTTATAGAAACATCAGATGAATGGAAGAATGTACACAATACATTTGGATTAATCCATATAGATCCTCTTATTCTAAAGGAGGTAGCCCCAACTATTGCAAGATTAATAGATTGGTTAAATCATCCCGATCAATTTTATAAACATCTTCAAAGTCTTTATATGCAACTTCGTGCTCGTTATGGTGACAGGACACTTAATTCTGGTTATATGTTACTTTCAGATGCACTTGAGCTTGATAAACCAGAGAAAGAGCTTATCTCACTTAGCAAAGCACTTCAATTAGCTGGTTGGTGCCCCGAGGACATCAAAAGAATAACAACCACCATTGAAGACATGCTTGTTTTTATAAGACGGAATATATCTGAATTTATCCTTAATGCCTCCAGGGTTTCAGGGCTTGAAACATCTTTACACAGTAATGAACCAAAATCAGGAGAAAGAGAGCTATGGAATATTCCTCTATCGTTTTTATCAAAGAAGGATATAGATACTATAACTCAAATAATAAGAAAAATGGCATTGCGTTTCAGGGAGGATATAAAAAGAAGACAATACGGTATTCTTACTCATGGGATTTCTATTAGACAGACATTTAGATTGAATGCTGGCAGGGATATGCTTATTCAGCTCGGATATAGCAAGATAAAAAAGCTGGAATCACCGTTGATAGTATTGTGCGATATTTCAGGTTCAATGCGTAACTATGCGAGGTTCTTTATGCAGTTTATTTCTGTAGTTAAAGATATATTTAAAAAGCTGAGGGTATTTGTTTTTGTATCCGGCATTGAAGATGTTAGCCTACTTGTTAAAACTAAACCAGCAGATGAACTGATAGATAGAATATTTGCTGATTACAAAGAAGCAAGAACATATACAGATTATGGTAACACATTAAGACAATTTACGAATAAGTATCTTGGATTAATAACATCAAAAACACGTGTGCTTATAATAGGAGATGGTAGGACTAATTATCAATATCCAGGCGATCAAGAACTTGCTATCTTAAAGAAAAGGGTAAAAGACATATTCTGGTTTACGCCTGATGAACAATACAACTGGTTTATAGGTGATAGTGAGATGAATCTATACAGTCAATATGCGGATAGGTTGTTTATAGTAAGAACATTGGGTGAGTTGAAGATTGCTTTGCAATCTTTGTTGGAGAATTAAATTCTGAAAATAAATGTTTATTTTTATCAATACTGGTAAATTTATAACAGGATAATTATGAAAAATAATAATCTTTCATGGATAGTATTACTTATAATGCTTTTTATAGCAGGGTATTTTGTTGGGATTGATGCTTATATTCAGGAGGTAGATCCTGCTACATATGCAGAAGTGGCACGCGAAATGGTGGAGTCACATGATTATATATATCTACATGATAATTATAGACAATATCTGGATAAACCTCCTGTAACAATGTGGCTTATAGCTGGGTGTTACAGGATCTTTGGTATTACAAATTATGCAGTTAGACTCCCCTCCCTCTTAATGGCTATAGTAGCCATACTTTCTGTTTATTGGTTAGGTGTTATGCTATGGAATAAAAGGGCTGGTTTATTATCTGCATTAATAATGGCATCAACAGTTGCCACAAGGCTGATGATCCAGGACCCAAAAATAGATATGGTGCTCATTGGCTTTATGACTTTATCTATAGCCCTTTTATTTAAGGGTTTAACTGATTCTAAATTCTTATGGCTTGGTTATATTGCAATAGCAGTTGCCTTTTTAACAAAAGGTCCAATAAGCATTGGTATTCCTGTATTAGCATTTGGTGCATACGCATTTTTCAAAAAAGATTTTTCATTAATAAAAGGCTTGAAGCCTGTAAGAGGATTTATTTTAACAGCGGTATTGGTTTTACCATGGTATATAGCTGTGGCTTTAAAAAGAGGGGATTACACAGCTTATTTTATGCTTTTTAAACAAAGTTTTGGTAGGTTTTATGCACATCAGTTTTATTATGGCGGTGATGACCTGTTCTATGTTCATACATTTTCATGGGCTTTTCTCCCGTGGACATTCATCTTTATAACAATTCTTGTGCAAAGATTTAGAAACTGGAGAAAGAAGATAAAACCAGATGACGGAGAGCTGTTTACTTTATGGTGGTGGATACTCCCGTTTATTATTTTATCACTTGCTATCAGTAAATTGCCTCAGTATATATTTTGGTTAATACCTGCTGCAGCACTACTTACAGGTAGCTGGCTTGATAAGAAATTTGATAGTGAGTTGTCTTATGGAGAAAATATTATACTTTCAATCCAGTATGTTTTTGCGCTTGTACCACTGTTGGTTGCTTTTGCTTTGTTTATGGTATCGTTTCCACCCAAGACATTTATTCCATGGTTGGTTCTTGGTACAGGAGTGCTTGTTTCATTGATTGTTATGATAATTCGTATACAAAAGGTAAAAAAGGTAATCATAGTTACGGCGTTATCTATGCTAACATTTGATATAATATTTGCAGGATATATCTATCCTGCGTCTTTAAAGTATCAACCTTTTCAAATCTTTGGTAAACAGATTATGACAATTTCAAAAGGCGCAAAATCAACAATTCTCTCATACAAATATGGAGAGCGAGGCACACTAAATTATTATAGCAGGATGCCTGTAAGGGAGATTGATACTACTCAAGAACTGGATCAATATTTAAAGGCACAGGGCAGCTCTTTTTTTATAACAACTGAAGATCAGGTGAAAAGGCTTCGTGAAAAAGGATACAATATAAAAATTATAAATACCATGCCATTCTATCCAACTTCAAGACCTGATAAATGTTTTTTGTTGAAGTGGGATAGAGATAAATGCTTAACAATGCTCTCAATTGGTACAATAAATCGCTAATTCGGAAATTGCGTGAGGAAAGCCTGTTCCATATTTTAAAAATGCATTTTTGTATTTTTGAATTCATTATCAAACTGTAAGGACACTCAGTTAAGGTTCTGGTTAGAAAGTTGTTGATGGAGTAAGGCTATCCCGACAAGGAACATGATTGCTCGTAAGAGAACTGTATTGAAAAACATAGGTTCAAATATACCACCTGATGCAAAGACAATAAAAGCTGCAAGTACTGAATTTGATATAGCATCTTTAGCCTTAAACAATACATAAAATATTCCAATATAAAATATTATAAACCCTAAAAATCCGATTATGCCAGTTGTTGCAAGGAATTCCAATGGATCACTGAAAGTCCTCTCCCAACCCTTGTCCTGTGGCTGGTGAATAGTTGTCCATTTACCGTAACAATTAAATCCAGTACCAACAAGAGGGTGTTGTTTCAGTATGTATTCAGTATTATAGATCATGTGTATTCTTGCTATATTTGAACCATACCGTATACCTGTTTTCTTTGTTGGATGAATAGTACTGTAGAACAATTCGGAAATTTCGGTATGCGGACACATGTATACAAATATTAAACCTATAGCTGTAAGGATAACTACACTATAAAATATTGGTTTTGCTTTTAATAAACCAAATGTCACCATGGAAGACCATATACCAGCTGCACCACTTCTTGCATAAGCAAAGTAGGTTGTTGCTATAGATAATAGAGTTGAAATAAAGCCCAGCAGAATAGACATTAGTTGTTTATTAAAATATACCAAAACAACTACAAAGACAAATAAGATTGCATAATACTGACCAAACCTTAAGGCAATTCTATCTGATATATCCTTGCTGGCGAAATCTACAGTTTGATACACATCAAATTTATAAGGAAAGATTGTTCTTCCGAGCAGATGTTGCAAAATAACAAACACGGAAAAAAGACCTGAAACTAACAACAACAGAAATAGTAATCTTTTTGATGTTTTTAGATTAAGCTCCAGATTTAACAGGATGTATGGAAAAACAAGCCATCTGACAATACCGAACTTCTTGATACTTAGTATAGGATCCATAGAAAATGGTATTGTTATGCCCACAAGTATAAGAAAAAAAGCAAGTGTAAAGTTGTATACCTTTGGGTGTAAATAAATATGTTTATTTATCAACGCCTTTACTATTATTGCCACAAGTCCCATCTCAAATCCTACCTCAGACAGCGCAGGAGAAAACGGCATTGTTGTTACAAATATGTAAAGTCCTATTATGCCTATAGTATTTAATATGGTATTGGCTTTTTTCATATATCAGTGTGTATACCTTTTTGCTGTATCAATAATGGTTTGGGCAACATATCTTACATCGTCATCGGTTAGCTGGGGGTAAATAGGTAAGCTAATTGCAGATGTATAAACTTCATAAGTATTGATAAGGGTAGAGTAGTTATATTTATATTTTTTTGCATAGTACGGGTGTAAATGAAGAGGGATATAGTGGACTGATACCTCTACTCCTTTTGCTTTTAGCTCATTTATAAATTCATCTCTACTGATCACCATAGCATCCTTTATGATCCTTAATAGATATAACTGCCATGTATGTGTGTTAGTTGATTGAATTGTTTGAGGAATTAAAAATATGTCTTTTAGTGATTGTAACAAACTGGTGTATTCTTTTGCTATATTAATGCGTCTTTCAAGGTAGTGCTTTGCATTTTTTAAATAAAGAAGATAAAGTGCACATTGAATGCCTGTCATTGGACAACCAAAACCAGGATTTGTTATCTCATAATACCAATTAGCATGATCACCATGCATATTAGCAGGTTTTGAAGTAGTTTCTCCATGCCATGTGAGGCTTTTAATTAAGTTGTAAATCCGTTCCATATAAGTTCCTATAATAGCACCACTCACAAAGGGATCATGGTTGGCGAATATAATTATGTTTGGTAAGGACGCTGGCTCTTTATTGTATACATAAAATGGGTTGTAGTATGTGTAGTGAATAACATAGATCCCGTTTGAAGTAGCGATCTTCATAATAGGTTTGATATCCGGTGTTAAACCAGCAGTATCAAAGATAACAATAGCCTTTGTTTTACTGGTTATGTTTTTCTCTATAGATTCAATGGAAATGATTAAAGATTCAGGATCTATATCAGCAAAAACCAGAGATGCACCGGATTGTTCTATAGACTCTCCAACATCCGGACTAACATAGGAAGGTATTATTACTTCATCATTTTCATGTATACTAAGGGCAATTAAAGATAGTAAAAGTGCTTGTACAGGTGTATTCACGCAAACAATATAAGGAAATTTTGTTAGTTCAGCAAAGCTCTTTTCGCACCTTGGTAAAAGCCTGGACATATCATTGTCTACCTCTTTTATAACCGTGACAAGGTTTTGTATATCTGCCTCTATAAAATCAGATCTTGAGAATGGTATATATCTAAGAGCCTCACTATCCATTTTTACTGAATGTTTTTACCGGTTATTCTTGTATATGCCTCTATATACTTTTCCCTTGTTTTTTTCACTATCTCGTCCGGCAAATTAGGTGTTGGTGGCTTTTTATTCCAGTGTATTGATTCCAGCCAATCTCTTAAAAATTGCTTATCAAAACTCTTTTGTGGTCCCCCTGGTTTATAATCAGCAAGCGACCAGAATCTTGAAGAATCAGGCGTGAGCATCTCATCTATAACAATCAACTCTTCCTCAGGTGTTAATCCAAACTCAAATTTTGTATCTGATATTATGATGCCTTTTGTGTATGCGTACTCATAAGCCTTTTTATAAATAGCTATGCTCTTTTCAACGATTGTTTTTGCATATTTCTTTCCGACAATTTCTTCAAATCTTTTAAGATCAATGTTCTCATCATGACCTGTTACAGCTTTGGTAGAAGGTGTAAAGATTGGCTCTGGAAGTTGATCAGATTCAACGAGTCCTGGTTTAAGCTTTATACCACATACCATACCTGTTTCTTTATATTCCTTCCAACCAGAACCTGAAAGGTATCCTCTTACAACACATTCTACTGGAAATGGTTTTGCTTTTTTTACAATCATTGATCTGTCCTTAAGCATATCTAAATATGGTTTTAACTCATAAGGATAATCTTTGATGTCTGCTGTAATGACATGGTTTTTTATAATATCTTTTGTATAATTAAACCAGAATAGTGAAAGCCCATTTAATATTCTGCCTTTATCTGGTATGCCATTGGGCATAATATAATCAAACGCAGAGATCCTATCAGTGGCAATAATGAGTAGCCTGTCGCCAAGATCATAAATATCTCTTACCTTACCTCTTCCCTTCAATGGTATACCCTTTAAATCTGTTTTTAATAGCACATCATTTGCCATTCGTACTCTCCTTCCAAATGTTTTTATTGAAGATTATAAATCTTTTTCCTGACAGGTCAAATGAAATAACAATATCGGGTTTATCTAATGTAATGAGGAATAAAGTTTTACATAATCTTCTGCCATGCGCATATAGTGAAAGTTTTGCAGCACATGATTTCTACAATCCATGGGATGTATATATTTCAAGTTTTTGACTGCATTAACCATCTCATCAATATCTCTGCATAAGAAACCTGTTTTTTTGTCCAAAACAAGCTCTGGCATTGCCCCATTGTAGGTTGTTATAACTGGCGTTCCACTTACCATAGCCTCTATTGCTACCAATCCAAATGGTTCCGCCCATTTAGTGGGAAAGATCAATGCTTTTGCCTTTGCAAGGTAGGCAGATTTTATTTCTCCTCCTATCTCGCCAACATAGAGACAGTTTCTGTTAAAATGCCTTTTAAGATAACCCAAGCCAATATACCCCTCTACAAATTTTCTGTGTGCATTACCAGCTATTATTAATTTCATCCCACTGCGTTTTGCAACCTCAATTGCTATTGGAAGTCCTTTTACCTTCCAATCAGCCCTTGATAAAAATAGCAGAAAATCTTCTTTATGCTCACTGTATAAATATTCTTCTGGTTTCAAGCCGTTATATACAAATGGTAGATCCGGCCTCTTATATGCTTTTCTATGAGCATCGGATAAGAAATTAAATGTTTTATCAAGTTGTTTATCAAGCCATGCGTAGCCATGAATGGTTTTTAGGGTAGGTAGTTTATAGTCACGATATGAATAGCCATAATGATAATGTAAGACATCCGTATCAGGAGGTATCTTGTCATCAAGAAAAGGAGATTCAGTCTCAATCTTTTTTATCTTCTCTACAGTTATAACATCTGCATACTGACTATATGTTCCTTTAGGTGCAAGTAGAATGTTTTTGTGTCCCATCATGTGAAGTGCTTCTAAAAGCCATACGATAACCCTTTCAACACCTCCATAATATTTTACCGGTAAAACCTCATTTGAAAAATGTGCAATCTTCATGATTTATACCATATATAAAGTCTTTTACCGATCGCGAGTTTAAAAGTGTTTTCTATTGCTATAGAACTGAACACAATCCATGGTTGACAGATTATAGCATTGAACAGATATTTTTTTGCCTTATCAAATTCTCCAATAGTGATAAATGCCCTTGAAAGCCTTAATGCCCTTTCAGATAGTATTTTCTTTTCAAGTTTTATACCATACTTTTTTGCGAATACCATTATACTGTTCCATGCAAATTCTGTAGAGTTGACCCATTGAGATTTGTTCCTGGAATAGCTTCCTTCATGCTCATGTATGTGCACAGTTATTTTATCTACGAAACCAATACCTGCTTTCATAGCGCATTTCGCAAACAATTCCCAGTCTTCACGAGGTGTTAGATTCGGATTGAAACCGCCTATCTGCTTCAGAAGCGCAGTCTTTACAATTCCTGTTGATGGATAACCAATCAAAGCCCGGAGCATGAGTTTAAGATACTCATCCCCTGTACCTGTTTTTATTTTTGTAACGCCGGTTATTTTTTTCTGTGTCTGTTCATTTACAATTAGCCAGTTTGAAAAAGCTATTCCAATGTTTTTATGTTCATCTATAAAGCTACTCAGTGTCCCGAGATGTTCCGGAAGCCAGTAATCATCATCATCCAGAAATGCTATAAGTTCACCTTCAGCAAGTTTTATGCCTGTGTTTCTACATGTGGACCTTCCTTTATTTTCTTCGTTGCGGATGTATCTTATGATACCCATTTTTATTTCTTGCTTAAAATTTTTTTGTAATTGCTCAATGGTTTTATCTGTGGAAGCATCATCAATAACAATAATCTCAAAGTCATTAAAGCTTTGAGAAAGGACACTATTTAAAGCCCTTTCAAGCAATTGAGAACGATTAAATGTTGGTATTATAACACTTACTTTAGGCACAGGTTTATCCTATATGTCATGCATTAAAATCAAATTATATAAAAAATGCAACAGGAACATCCATCACATCATTTTGAATAAAGTATATTGTATACAAAATATCTTGACACGATAGATTCCTTTTGGTAGATTAAAATCATACATGGTGAAAAGGAGATAAAAATGTATCTGATTTCTGGAGATGGATAGGTGGGTTAATGAGCTGGTTGAGTAGTATATTTAAACAGGGGAGAGGGCGTGCGGGGAAATTGCTCAATGAGGTGCAAGAAAAATTTTCCGTTTTCTTAAATATACTGGATATAAACAATCAAATCTTAAAGCAAATAGCTGATTTAGAAGAAAAGTCTCAGGGCGAGTATCTATTTGATGTAAATTATATTCATTCAAGTTTAAAGAATATATATACAAATATCTCTGATTTAATAGATAAGTTGATCTTTATCGGTGGTGAAGAGTATCTTCCGCTGAAAGAACGTTTTAAAGAAATATCAGATGAGATCAACTTTATTGTTTCTGGTAATAAAGTTATACCAAAAGATGATTTTACTGTATCTATTGAAAGGTTAAACAAAGAACGGGCGCATAGCGTTGGTAGCAAAATAGCCCAGCTTGGTGAGCTAAAATCCAGATTAGGCTTAAATGTACCGGATGGCTTTGCAATAACAGCATGGGCTTATAAACACTTTATTGATGCGAATAATTTGCAGGATAAGATAGATAAAAGTATTCATACCATTGATATAAAAAATTATGAAACACTTGTTAACACCAGTGAACAAATACAGCAGATGATCAAATCAAGTAAAGTTCCAGATGACCTATCCTTAGCTATCAAGAAAAGTTTTTCAGAATTGAAGAGCCGCTCTAAGGCGAATGGCTTTGCAATCCGCTCAAGTGCTCTTGGTGAGGATACCCTTTTTAGCTTTGCAGGACAATACGCTACCTTTTTAAATGTCCATGAGGACGAAATTATAGATAAATATAAGGCGGTTATTGCAAGTAAGTTTACACCCAAGGCTATCTACTATTTCTTAAGCCACTCTTTATACGAATCAGAACTTGCAATGGGGGTTGGATGTCTGGAGATGATCCATTCTGCTATAAGTGGTGTTATATACACACTTGATCCTGTTAATCCTGAAGAACGATGTATGCTGATCAGCGCCACCTATGGACTGGGCAAGTATTTAGTGGATGGAGTCATAACCCCTGATGTTTTTAAGATTTCTAAAGATGATGGTTCTATAAAGCAAATGAATATCGCCTCAAAAACTGTAAAATTAGTAATAGATGAAAAAGGCGGAACAAAGGAGGAATTGGTACCAGCTTCAATACAAAATACATCATGCCTGGACGAAGAAACAATTAAATTACTTGTAGATATAGGATCAAATATTGAAAAACATTATGGATGTCCCCAGGATATTGAATGGGCAATAGACCACAATAAAAGATTATTTATAATGCAGACAAGGCCTTTAGGTATTATAAAAGCTACTAAAGAAACTATACCGGATATCGCTAATTTAAAGGTACTTTCAAAGGGTGGAACTACTGTATGTCCTGGAGCCGGCAGCGGTGTTGTATATCATGCACAAACCCCCAGAGATCTTGTCTCAGTTCCTAATGGGGCTGTTCTTATAACCCGTATTCCCTTTCCAGGTATAATTATGGTTATGAATAAGGTAAATGCCATAGTTACAGAACATGGCAGTACTGCAAGTCATATGGCAACAATAGCTCGTGAATATAGAATTCCTACCCTCGCAGGAGTAAAAGATATAGCAAGTATTCCAGATGGCATAGAGGTGACAGTTGATGCTACAGAAGCTGTTATATATGAGGGTAGGCAGGAGGCTCTTATAAAGGCAAGACAGGTATTACATGAAACTACTGATCAATTGGCAATTTTCGGACTGATGAGAAATATTCTTACAAAGATATCCCCTTTAAATCTTGTAGATTCAACTGCAAGCAATTTTACACCAGCCAATTGTAAGACCTTGCATGACATTACCAGGTTTATTCATCAAAAGGCTATGGAAGAGATGTTTAAATCCTGTTCTAACATCGGGTGTAAAGAAGACATCGGTTTAAGACTGAAAACAGATATTCCTATGTCCATAAATATAATCTATGTTGATAAAGACATGAGTGAATACGCAAAAAACAGGTGGATAGAAGAAGAGCAGATTGATTCTATCCCTATGTTAGCTTTTTGGGAAGGTGTAAAAAAAGAAGGCTGGCCATCTACTCCAAATGTAAATTTAGAAGGCTTGATATCAGTGATGTCTACTCAGATATTGAGGACCCAGCAAAACGATTTTCTTGAGAGAAGTTTTGCAATCCTTGGTAAAGAGTATATGTTGCTTGGATTACATATGGGCTACCATTTTAGTACAGTAGAGGCAATGTGTACAAAAGATGTAAACAAAAATTATATAAGAATCCAGTACAAAGACGGAGGTGCTACTCTTGATAGACGGATTAGAAGAATAAGAATATTAGCTGATATTTTATCTGCAATGGGATTCTCTAATTTTACAGAGGCTGATTTTCTTGACGCCTACCTCCATTATCAGAGTTGTAGTTCTATTAAAATAAGTCTACAAAATATCGGGAGATTATCCATTATGTCCAAGCAACTGGATATGGCACTGGCAAATGATTCAATAGCAAATTGGTATAAAAATGATTTTTTAAAAAGATTGGATCTTAAACAAGAGGTTTGATTGTATAAAACATAGATGAGTGAAGATGATTCGTTTATTTATAGAATGCATTTTTAAAGCAAATAAAAACACAAGCTAAGCTAATATGGATCACTTGATCAAAAGAGTAAAAAATTTCATTAATACCTTGCTTGGTTCAAGGCATTTTGCAATCATTACTTTGGTTTTATTTCTCATAATTATTGGAACAGCATTCTTTCTTGTTTATCAAAACGCAAATATAATGCGCACACAGATCAACGATGATTTTAACCAGCAACAACTTATTCTGGCACGACAGGCAGCAAGCCAGATTCAAACCAATTTAGAAGATATAAAAACAGGCGTTCAAAGCTTGAAACAGCTTATAAATGGAAGTTCAGTTTTAGCTGTAAAGGAAGCTATTGCAGTAGTATTTAAACAAAATCAAAATAAGGGATTAATAGAGCTTGGTTTTATTGATAACAAAGATCATATCTTTAAAGTGTATAGTTCTAAAAATGCTATTCTAACAAGTTTTGCCCGCTCTATAGATCCTCTGTATTTAAAAAATGCCGGGAATATGACTTTAGGTCCACTTCAAATAGAAACTGCTAAAGATGGTAATGTTACCATAACTGGCATATTTTACGCAGATGCAGATAGCTCCAATACTGACATAAATAGGTTTTTTGCCAAAATTGATATAACGAGGCTTGTAAGTAATGTAACAAGCAACATTCGTTCTGGAAAGACAGGCTATGCCTGGGTCATAGATGGAAGCGGTACATTTTTGTATCATCCTGAAAAGGACTTTATAGGCAAAGATGCCTTTTCCGTGAGGAAAGAGAGAAAACCATATATCACATTTGCACAAATTAATCAGATTATGAAGGATCGTATGTTGAATGGTGAGGAGGGAACAGGTATTTATATTAGTGGCTGGCATAGAGGTATTCATGAGGGTGAAATAAAGAAATTAATTGCTTTTACACCGGTGCATAGTTCTCTTTTTCAGGCAGGGCATATATGGTCAGTAGCCGTAGTTGCACCTATTACAGAAGTAGCAAAGGCGATCAATTCTATGTATATACGACATTTTGCCGCAGAAGTAGCTCTTATCGCTGCCATTTTTTTGTTTGGATTTATAGTGATAACATACCAACAAAAGATTTCTGCTGCTTTGAAAGAACAGGTTAGCGAAAAAGAGAAATATCTATCAAACATTCTTCAAAATTCTGTTGATGCTATAATCTTTATAGATAATGATAATAAAATCCAGACCTGGAACAAAGGTGCTGAGTTGATATTCGGCTATACAGCTGAAGAGATGATAAATCAAAGTTTTCATAAACTTGTACCACCAGAACTTAATGCAGAAAAGGAGCTGAAAGAAATAGAAAACCAGGTGTTAACAAAAGGTTATGTGAAAAATTACATTGCACCAAGGGTTACAAAAAGCGGTAAACGTATCACAGTTGATATTTCACGTACTCTTGTAAAATCAAATGATGGTAAAATTATTGGCAGTACTGCTATTATAAAAGATGTAACAGATAAAATGGAACTTGAACAAAGGATATATAATACAGAAAAGCTTGCCTCCATTGGTACACTTGCAGCAGGCGTTGCTCATGAGATCAACAACCCGTTATCTATAATACTTGGCTTTGTAGATCTTCTGAAAGAGAAATTTAAAGAAGGTACACAGGAATATGAAGATTTGCAGATTATAGAACAGCACGCAACCCATGCAAAAAAGATTGTTGAAAACTTACTTGGATTTGCAAGAATTACGGAAGGTTTGGAAGATACAGTAGATGTTAATTACTGTATAAATACTGTAATAAATATTGTCAGGAACACTTTGATGACAAAAAAGATAGATGTGGTTGTGAATGTTCCGGATAATCTACCAAAGGTTAAAGGCGATAACCGTGAATTTCAGCAGGTGATTTTTAACCTCATAAACAATTCTGTTGCAGCTATTGGAGGAAAAGAAGGGAAAATTACAATTTCAGCTAATCAGGAAAATGGTTGGGTAAATGTTAGTGTAACAGATACAGGTGTGGGTATACCAGACAGAATTAAACCTCGAGTGTTTGATCCATTCTTTACAACTAAAAAGGTCGGAGAAGGTACTGGCTTAGGTTTGTCACTTTGCTATGGTATAGTTAAAAAGTACGGAGGTAAGATAGGTTTTACAAGCATTGCTCAGGAAGATCACCCTGATGAAAAAAGTGGTACAACATTTACAGTTTCTTTACCCATATCTGAAGAAAACAAGCCCGAAAGGAAGGAGAATAAAACATGAAATATAACATATTGGCAATAGATGATGAGCCGCATATGCTTGTTTTACTTGAAAGAATTATTAAAGAAAAAACACACTATACATTGATGACAACGAACAACTCACTTGAAGTACCCAAGCTGTTAGAAGAAAATAATTTTGATCTTATAATAGCGGATCTGAAAATGCCTGGTATGGATGGTATGGATATACTCCGTAAGGTGAAGGAACAAAAGCGTGAGGAAGAGGTTATTATCATTACAGCATTTGGTTCTCTTGAGACGGCTGTTGAAGCACTATCTTTAGGTGTTTTTGATTATATAACGAAACCTTTTAAAAAAGAGCAGATTATTTTTACGGTTGATAGAGCAATAAAATGGCAGGAGATGAAACGGATTGCCAGGTCAGCATCAGAGATTTTTGAATTGGAACCTTATAAAAAGGCTGCTGAAGCCTTTGAGAAGGCATACATATTGAGGCTCTATAATAAGTATAAAGGAGATATAAATGTTTTATCTGATAAGACAGGCATTTCTAAAGACAGAATACAAAATATTGTTGGTTTAAAATAAAAATTAAAATTAAGGAGGAAAAAAATGGAGATAAAAAAGGCTGGAGATATTATGATTTCCCTTGATAGGTACCCACATATTCCATACTGGTTTACCCTGCGACAGGCAATGGCAGAGATGGAGAATGCAGAATTTGACATCAACGGAAATAAATGCCCTTGCAGGGTGATGCTTGTATTTGATGAAAAATACCAGTTACTTGGTACTGTAAGACGCAGAGATATACTCAGAGGCCTTGAACCTGAATTTCTTTCCAACCTTGTGATGAAGGAACGAAAACATTTTTTTGATTCAAAGACAGATCAAAAGGCAAAGGATGAAATTGTTGATAAGCTAAAAACAAACATACTGGAACGTGCTCAGAGACCTGTAAGCGATATCATGCGTATAATAAAGGCTACCGTTAACTACGATGATAATCTGATCAGGGTAATTTATGAAATGGTAGACAACAATATCAGTGTGATACCTGTAATAAAGGATAACAAGGTTGTTGGTGCAGTTAGAAGCGAAGATGTATTTCATGAAGTTGCAAAGCTTCTTCTAACATAAAACATGTTCTTTTAGAGGTCTTGTATGTTAAAAAAGGTATTTCCATTCTTGTCGTGGTTTGATCGCTATAATATTGAATATCTACGCTCTGATCTTATAGCTGGTGTAACAGTTGCTTTAGTTCTCATTCCTCAGTCAATGGCTTATGCTAAACTTGCAGGGCTTCCTGTTTACTATGGGCTATATGCGGCATTTCTGCCACCAATGATTGCTGCTATGTTCGGATCAAGTTATCAACTTGCGACAGGGCCTGTTGCAATAGTTTCACTTATGAGCGCAGCTGCATTAGAGCCTTTGGCAACAGCAGGTAGTCAGGGCTTTATTGAATATGCGATACTGATTGCATTACTCGTGGGTATTTTTCAGTTCTTATTAGGGGTGCTTAAATTGGGATTGTTTGTTAATTTTCTTTCTCATCCTGTTGTGAATGGATTTACCAACGCAGCAGCACTTATTATAGCAACTTCTCAGCTTTCCAGTATATTTGGTGTTGATGCTGAGAGCGGGGTTCATCATTACGAAACCATATACAATGTTATAAAGGCTGCATTTGTTTCCACCCATTGGTTAACCTTTTGTTTTGCCGTGATAGCTTTTGCTATAATGATTGTTTTAAGACGGGTTAATCCCCGTATACCTAATGTGCTGGTAGCTGTTGTTATAACAACTTTACTTTCATGGGCAATAGGTTTTGAACATAATTATAAATGCAATATAGAACAGATTAAATCATCAGACATTCAGAATCTTATAAATGAGTTTAATACAACTATTGATAGTGTCAGCACACAAACAAGGCAAAAAAACGCTTTGAACAATGAAATTAAACAAATGGAAAGAAAGTACAAAAGAGATTCGGTTCAGATTATTGAGATGAAATATCAGTTAACCTTGATGAACCTTAAGATCGCTGAGGAAAGTAATCAATTAAAGACGATAAAAAATAAGCTTAAAGCATTTAGACTTATAGGTGTTAAACAGACTGACAGTACATTGCTTTTTTATGAAATAAATAAGGTTCCTGCCAATAGTGTTGTAGATGGAGATCGCTGGCGTTTAAAGATTGGAAATGAAAAAATAAATACAGCATCTATATCTTTGGTTGGAGGAGGTCAGGTTGTCGGTAGTATTCCTAAAGGATTGCCATCTTTTAAGGCACCTAAATTTAATTTAGGTGTTGCATTGAATCTTTTGCCTATAGCGGCAATTATTTCCCTACTTGGTTTTATGGAAGCTATTTCCATTGCAAAGGCAATGGCAACAAAGACTGGACAAAGGCTTGATCCAAATCAGGAGCTGATAGGTCAGGGGTTAGCGAATATTTTAGGTTCGTTCAGTCAGAGCTATGCGGTCTCGGGTTCGTTTTCTCGTTCTGCTGTGAATCTGCAGGCAGGTGCAAAGACGGGTATGTCAAGTGTCTTCACAAGTTGTGTTGTGCTGATTTCGTTATTGTTTTTTACACCATTGCTATATTACTTACCACAGTCAGTACTTGCTGCTATTATAATAATGGCAGTGATAAATCTGGTAAATGTAAATAGTTTTATTCACATATGGCAGACACAGAAATATGATGGAGCTATTGCTGTTATAACATTCCTGGCTACCCTTATCTTTGCTCCGAGCCTTGATATAGGTATAATGATAGGCGTTGCGTTATCACTTGTTTTGTTCCTGATAAGGACAATGAAGCCTGAGATAGCTATGTTATCAAAGTATACTGATGGAAGTTACAGGAGTGCTGAGAGGTTTAACCTTAATCTCTGTAAACATATAGCTGTGATCAGGTTCAGTCGGTCTTTGTTCTTCTCAAATGTAAGCTATCTTGAGGAAAAGATATTGAATGTAATATCCTCTATGCCAGAACTGAAGCACATTCTTATTGTAGGTAATGCCATAAATGAACTGGATGCTTCTGGTGAGGAAACACTCTCACTACTGGTGACGAGATTGCGTGAGGCTGGTTATGATATATCTTTTAGCGGGCTTAACGATACCATTCTGGATGTTATGAGACGAACACATCTATTTGAAAAGATTGGTGAGGATCACTTTTTCAGGAATGTAGCGTTTGCTGTTGAGAAACTGTATGAATCTACACATAAGGATTCAGATGAAAAAGAATGTCCTTTAATGAAGGTGTCCTTCAAAGGTCTGGCAGTATCCTCAGATGTAAAACAGCGGGATATTATTACAAAAGGACCGCAATAATCGCCCCGGAGGTTGCAATGGAACTGTATTTTGTTCGTTTGATGAATCAAGCCACTGCATACTTTCCTATCCCCGTTTTCACGAGGACAGGTTTTGCAAATGTATTTTTGGGGTTAATCGCTTTATTGCATCCAAAACCATTTCAAGCATATGTCTTGTATGGGTCGCAGTGACTGTTAACCTTAATCTTGATGTACCTTCTGGCACGGAAGGTGGTCTGATAGCAGAAACAAAGATTCCTTCCTCCAGCAGGAGTGAAGATAATTGGAGCGTTTTATCTGTATCGCCTATTATTAAGGGTATAATAGGGGTTGGAGCATCAGGAATTTTGTAACCAATTTTTTTTAAACCTTTTTTTAAAAAATTAATATTGTACTGTAGATTCTGCCTTAGTTCTGGTTGTTTTTGCACAAGTTCAATAGCCTTTGAACTTACAGCACAAACAGCTGGTGGTAAAGCTGTTGTAAAAATAAATGGGCGTGATCTATTTATGAGATAATCAATGAGTTGTTTGCTACCCGCGACATACGCCCCAAAACTTCCAAGAGCCTTACCAAGAGTGCCCATCTGTATATGGATCTTATCACTTACACCTAACATTTCTGCAGCGCCTCTACCATTTTTACCAAGTACGCCTGTTGCATGTGCCTCATCTATCATAATTAAAGCATTGTATTTCTCTGCGAGCATTACAAGCTCGGGTAATGGCGCAATATCACCGTCCATACTAAACACACTGTCTGTTACGATAAGTTTTCTTTTTGCTTTAACTGATTTGTTAGATTTTTTTAATATGTCTTCAACCATATTGGCATCACAATGTTTGTAAATGTGTACCTGTGCCTTGCTTAATCTGATTCCATCTATGATTGAGGCATGATTTAGCTCGTCTGATAATACAATAGTCTCTTTATCCGCTATCGCAGATATTATACCGATATTAGCATGGTAGCCAGAATTAAATACAAGAGCTGCTTGTGTATTTTTAAAGGTTGCTATATCATGTTCTAATTGTTCATGGGGTATCATATTGCCTGATATTAATCTTGAAGCACCTGCTGAAACTCCATATTTTTTTGTAGCACTTATACCCGCTTTTATAAGAGCTGGATGGTTGGCAAGACCAAGATAATTGTTTGAACACATTATTATAACTTCTCTGCCATTTATTTTTCCAATAGCTCCCTGTGCTCCCTCTATTAGACGAAGTGATCTGAATAGATTATGTTTCTTTATATATTCAATATCTTCAATTAAGAAATTCAAAGCACTGGTCATACTGGTACAGGTTTTGTTATTTCTAAACCAAGATCATGGATCATTCTTAGATCATCCTCTATAGCCCTACCACTTGTAGTAAGATAGCCCCCTATCATCATTCCATTAGCCCCTGCATAAAAGATCATAGATTGCATATCTCTTAAGTTAACCTCTCTGCCTCCACAAATAACTATATCTTTTTCAGGCATGATCAATCTGAACATGGCTATAATTTTAAGACATTCTGTTGGGGATAGAAGTTGTTTGCCTGCGAGGGGGGTGCCAGCTATAGGATTTAAAAAATTTATTGGTATTGAATCAACATCAAGTTCTTTAAGAGTGAAGGCGAGTTCTATTCTATCATCCCATGTTTCCCCTATACCAAATATACCGCCACTGCATACATTTAAGCCAACCAATTTTGCTGCTTTTATAGCCTCTACATCATCTTCATATGGATGGGTTGAACAGATGTTCGGGAAAAATGATCGAGATGTTTCAAGATTATGATGATACTTCGTTAGACCAGCGTTCTTAAGATAGCCTAACTCTGATTCATTCAGTATGCCAAGAGAAGCACATCTATACAGGGGTGTTTTCTCTGTGATTTCTCGTATTGCCTCTGCTATATCGTCAAGCTCTGTTTTATTGTCAATTCCGTAGCCACTTGTTACTATTGAAAAGCCGCGTGCGCCGCTGTTAACTGCATTCATAGCCCTTTCCAGAATAGTTGTATTTCGTAACAGTGGATAGGTTTTAATATGTGTTTTATAATGTACTGATTGAGCGCAGAACTTACAGTCCTCAGGGCATAAGCCTGATTTGGCATTTATTATTGAACATAAGTTTACACTATTCCCTTTAAAATGTTGTCTCAATGCGTCTGTCAATTCAAAAAGGGGTAACAAATTGTTATTTTTTATTGTACTGATTAACTGTCTGGCTTCCTGTGCTGTTATACCGTTATGTTCTACTACATACTCAAATGATGGTATCATTTTAGCCTCCATAAAGCGAGTGTGTTTTTACTTATTCCATTGGTTTTTATAACCGGATGTAAAAGAAAGCTCAATATCTTAACCGAATACCTGCTGGTATATATAATCTATATATTTAAAATGGCTATTAATATCAAGCATGTTTTGAAGTTCATTTTTTGTTAGAAGTTGAGAAACCTTATTATCACGAAGGAGTACATCTACAAAATCTGTATTTGAATCAAATGCTGTAAATGCAGACCTCTGGATAATAGCATACGCATCCTCCCTTGATACGCCTTTGTTGATTAAAGCCAGCATAACCTTTTCTGAGTCGTACAATCCTTTTGTTATATCCAGATTTATTTTCATTCTGTCTTCATGAACAACAAGGTTATCCACCAGCCATGTTACACGATACAACATAAAATCAATAAGGGTTGTTGCATCAGGTGCTATGATTCTTTCTACGGATGAATGGCTTATATCTCTTTCATGCCAGAGGGGTATGTTTTCAAGTGCAGATATTAGATAAGATCTAACAACTCTGGATAAGCCAGTTAAATTTTCAGAGAGGATGGGATTGCGTTTATGTGGCATTGCAGATGAACCTTTTTGTCCTTCTGTAAAATATTCTTCAGCCTCCCTCACCTCGGTTCTCTGCAGGTGTCTGATCTCCAGAGCTATACGTTCAATACCTCCTGCAAGTATTGCAAGTGCTGAGAAATACTCTGCATGTCTATCTCTTGCTATAACCTGCGTAGAATATGGCTCTACATTTAAACCGAGTTTCTTACACACATACTTTTCTACTGATGGATCAATATTTCCATATGTTCCAACAGCACCTTTGATCTTACCATACCTTACATTTTCAACAGCTTGCTCAAATCTTTTTTTGTTTCTTTTCATCTCTTCATACCATGAAACAAACTTCAGACCAAATGTAATGGGTTCTGCATGTATACCATGTGTTCTTCCTATCATTGGAAGATTTTTGTATTTGAAAGCCTTTTCTTTGAGAACCTTCAGTAATGTGTCAATATCGTCAAGTATTATTTTACCTGCTTTCACAAGTTGAATAGCGAATGCGGTATCCAGAACATCTGAAGATGTAAGCCCCATGTGAATGAATCTTGCATCTTCACCCACTTTTTCTTTTACAGCAGTTAAAAAGGCTATTACATCATGTTTTACGACAGCTTCTATTTCATCAACCCTTTTTGTATCAAATGCTGCCTTTGATTTAATATTTTCTAAAGCACTTTTGGGTATTTTACCAATTTCTGCGTATGCCTCGCATGCTGCAAGTTCTACCTCAAGCCATATTTTATACTTGGACTCGTTTGTCCATATATCAGCACATTGTTTTCGGCTGTATCTTTCTATCATTTAAAGCTCCTTTCAAACATTTATTATCTTTGTAAGCAGGTAGATACAGTTTTGTCAATGACTGAATATTAAAAATTGGTTAATCCAAATCATGTCCCTGTGGTGTCTTTTTGTTCCTAAGCCCGGGGATGCATCATTCATTTTTTCTCTGTTTTTCTGATCCCGTTAAGTGTAAAGTTTACAAGTATATCTATAAGCTCTTCCCGGTTGTAAGAATCTGTTATGTAGATTTGTGCGACCTGTGCAAGCATGCCAACGATAGCCCATGCGATCGTTTCAGCTTCTAAACTACTCAACGGTCTGATTATGCCAAACTGTGAGGTGGTTGAGAGTCTTATACGAGTGTCCTGGGCAAGGGCTTTATATGTTTGCTCCAGTGCAAAAGAAAAATCCTCTCTATGACTCAATCCTTCTCTGAACAGAACAAGGAAGTTATCTCTGTAATTATCAACATAATCAAAAAATGCGCTGTAAATTGCATGCAGTGCATCTTTTATATTTCGCATGTTTATGGATTTACCGCGGAATGAGCTTAATTTTTGCTGGAATACTTCGTCTATATGATTCCTTAGGCTTGAGCTTACATGAATAATGGCTTCATTAAAGATATGTGATTTATCTCTGAAGTATAAATAAAATGTACCCGTAGCTAAACCTGCCTTTTTCGTGATCATAGGGACAGTCGTTTTTCTGAATCCCTTTTCTCCTATTATCTTAATAGCCGCATCAATCAAACGTTGTTTTACAAATTCTTTTTTATTGGTCAGATTATTATCCTCCAATCGTTTTTTAATAAATTAATACAAAATTTTTATATATCAAGAAAAATTTGTTCATTTTGATAATTTAGAATAAGATGTTATTTTACAACATGTTATATAAAAAATGAAATTTATTTCATCATAATATAAATGTGTTTATTGACTTACCGTCCATTTCCTCTATTTTAAGCGGATAGCAGTAGCATCTGTATATAAATAGAAATAATTTTTAGGATAGGTGACATGCGTATTTTGAGTACCCTTTTCACATAACGAATAGCTCCAAATCCAGGTAGGACAAAAGACCGGCTAAAATGCTTAAATGTTTGTTGATGGTAGACAGGGGGGGTGATTTCAATATGAAAAGGAAATGTTGGCTGCATGATGAAACATAGAGACCGCTACAAAATTTTAACTAAAAAAGATTGACTTACACATTAAGTTCGTATAACATGCAAAAAAATATGTATCGTACATCCAATTCTTCTGATAACGAATTATAGAAAATGCCAGTTTAGGGAAAAATGCATATGCCCAGGGCAAATTTAAATACGAAAGGGAATTCTTCTTTAAATATGCCAAACGAACCAATGACTGAGATTAACTCAATATCAAATTTACCTAAAATAACTTCAATCATATTACCTGAAGAATTTGAGCTATTACCAAACGCATCAGAGGTCTTTGAACTGGAATTAGCCTTCTATGAGCATAAATTTTTGACTTCAGATGAAATCATTCGCAGAGGGGCGTTTTTTAAAAGTGTTGATGGGGTACTTACATATCATTATATGATTTGCTCAAACATTAGCCCTCTTGTATGGGAAGGAAGGTCTGAAATAACCAGGTCATATTTCAAAGAGGGGAATTTCTCCACTGGCTATGCTACACATGGACTTTTTCCTTACAGAGGTAAATTCCACCCACAGTTGATAAAAGGTATACTAAATATTTTGAAGATACAGCCAGGAGAAGTTGTTCTTGATCCTATGTGTGTGTTGGAGCGCCTATGCACGTTAAAATTAGAACGGCATCTCCTAAACCACAAAGTAAAAATCCAGAAATATGGAAGCACTGGACATCAAAGCCAGTGTTTGAACCCGACTTTGAAACAATTTGTGTGGAGTGGGAGAAAGGGAAGAAAAATGAATGAAACAAGGTGTCCCTCAACAGACCAGAAATTCAACACCGTTCTTTCCAAAAACACCTTCTATTTTTATAACGAAGAGTTTGAAGAATACTACGAGGGGCATATTTCTTCTATTGCACAAAATGTTTTTCTTCTTAAAAACAGGATAGAAAGGGAGGGATTAAAAGAGTCAACATTGGTTAACCACATTACACAGGTTGAGGATGGCTTGGATGCTATTCTCACAATCACTGGTTTTTCAAAAGAAAGTTTACAAAGATTGGTAACATTCATCAGGGTGGTAGAGGATAAGACGCTCTACTCATTAGTCAATAAAGACCACTGGTCACAAGAAGATTCTCAAGAAAAAGAAGATTTTCAGGAATGGGGGCTGGACAAGATAAAATCACTCATAAAAAGTAATAGAAAGTTTGCCGAAGGCATTGTAAATCTATTCTTTAAAGGCTCAACTATTCCCATAATTAAAAAGGTGTTACCGTTATTTGAGTTTAAGAAGCTTGATATAAATAAATATAGTTTTTCAATAGAATCCCTTATTGATACCATAATTAGATACAAAACAAAGGGTGCCTATAAGGCATCAAAAGAGGGTAACCCAGAGGTTGTGATCGAGAATATTTTGAAAGACCATAAGCTGACATTTGAAAAAGGAAAGTTTAATATTTCAGAGGCTGGTAATATCCCGAGGACGATGGATTTTATTATTCCTAACAAAAAATCTCCGAGAATAATCATTGAGTGTTCATATTCAGTAACTACTGCCTCAGGAATGGGAGATAAGGCAAAGACAGAAAAGACTGTAGCTGATTATTTGAAAAAGAATTATCCAAAAGTAATTTTTGTTGGATTTGTAGATGGGAAAGGAGATATCGTTCTTGATCCTTTTGTTGGTACTGGCACAACCGCAATTGCGGCAAAAAAATTGGGAAGAAAATTTATAGGAATTGATATTGATCCAGAGTATGTCGGAATTACTAATAAAAAATTAGAAGAGACTGAACCGACAATGATTAATGGCTGCTATGTAAGTAATTTCCTTGAGCGCATAGTAACTGTTAGGGATAAAGACTGGGAGAAGCTTAAAGACGCATTTGTCATTCCAAAAGATCCATTGGAACTGGAAAAGAAAGAAATTTACTTATTGCAAAAGAAAGGGAGGGCTAAAAAATACGAGTTAATCGGTGGAATACAGAGAGATTTATTCTTAATGTTGGGAGATAAGAAATGACCACCACTTCATATAACAGCAGGTATATGCTTGCACTTCGTTTCACCAAAATGCTTGGTTCTAAGTAATTCATTATAAAGCCTTGTGAATTATTTAAACTGGGTGAATAAATATGCTCATACTGGCAAAAGTTAAATTTGACTTAAGAGATCCTGATGAACTTTATTTTGCTCAAAGAGAAATAGAGGCACTACTTAATACTAAAACAAGATTTATCAAAACAATTGCTTCACTTTTCAGGGAAAGTCCATTTAACCTGCTGGAGGAGGAAGTAATTCATTTAATTAGTAGATTGGTTTATATGGGAGAAGCCCAGGGATTTTTGGCAGATATACCAGCTACTGATATAATAAGCGTAGTAAAGAAAGCGACCTTCTTCAGAGAGATGTATGCAATTTTTGAGGCAGAAAATGATGATCAAGTATTGAACTTATTAAAGAAAATTGGCATATCAGTCAAAAGAGAGCAATTAAAAACTGAAAAGATTGAGCCTAACTTATATACCCAGATTTTTATGAAGGATCTCACAAATGGGAATAGACTTATTACAGTTAGATTCTTACCCTTCCAAACAATTTTTGAGTATGTAACTGAAGTAAAAAAGCTTCCGGCAGCAGTTTTTCGCCCTAAAAACAATGAAAATTGGCAAACCTATTTTAAAGAAAAAGAAGCAGGGATTGAAAAAGGCATACAGGAATTATTAGAACATCTAAAGATAGGACATTACCGTTCTCCCCATTTTGGACTTGGTAAAGACCATATTGGTGATTTTGTTGATTGGGCTTCTACTGATTTGCGTAAACCTTTCCTTCATTATCTTCATAAATATAAAGGAAAAGGCGATCCAAGAATATCCCGAGCTTTAATTAATTTGCTTAAGGTTAAAGAAGGTGATACTATTCTTGATCCTTTTTTAGGGTCCGGTGCATTTATTGCTGACGCTCCAACAATGGGAATAAATGTGATTGGTATAGAAGTATTAAATATAGGTAAAATGATTGCAGAGGTAAAATGTAATCTTGGAATAAGTATTGGTGACCTTAGAGATAGTATAATTAGACTATTTGAAGACATTGATGGTAGCATTTTTAAGCAAGATATAAAGAATGAAGTGGCGCAGTTTAAGGAGAAAATAAGAAAGCATACAGCAGATAGTAGTGCATATAAAAAGATTGAACCTCATTTAGGAAAGATATTCTCTTTGAAAAGAGCTATAGAAAAAATTGAAAACAACGAGATAAAGAAGTTCCTTTTGATTCTTTTAAGTCAGCAGATCGTTGAATATTCGGAGAAAAAAGGGCATGGGATGTGGTCGGTTCTTTCAAATCTTATGTAGAGGATAGATATTTAGTTTTATATTCAACACAGAAATTAGCTGAAGTGCTTGGCGTAAATCTAACTGGTAGTAAAGTAAAAATAATAAAAGGAGATTCCACCAACATGTCTATGCTTATGAACAATTCTATTGATGGCATAGTTACATCGCCACCATATTTTGATGCATTAGACTATATTGGAAACAACAAAATATCAATTCTTGCCCTCGGTTTAGATGACGATCTTATCTGGGAATCCACCAGGGATTTTTATGAGGCAAAACATAGAGATGAAATCAAGAATGGCACTTTACCTCTATTTATAGACGACAAGTATTTCTCAATAGAACTTCCCCAATCGAGTTTGGATCTCATAAGATTGCTTCAAAAATCTCAGAGAATTTACAAGGCTAAGATAGTTGAAAATTATCTTAA
>Ga0315298_1001530_pt1 | contig 42013 bp, 33 predicted proteins | sample WHS_1_MG_FD_203077 | JGI IMG/M metagenome (GOLD analysis project Ga0315298, IMG submission 203077) | Extremophilic microbial mat communities from Washburn Hot Springs, YNP, Wyoming, USA - WHS_1_MG | ecosystem: Environmental > Aquatic > Thermal springs > Hot (42-90C) | place: USA: Wyoming... | reverse complement strand
AGCAACGCCTCTCGCGCCGCCTTGTCACCGTCGGCGTCCATCACCGCCCGCCCTAGCCCTTCGATTTCTCGGCGGACCACCACCCGCACCTTCTTCGCCACCCGCTTATCCAGCCCCGCCACCGCTTCGTTCACCCGCGCTCCGATCTCCCCGCCGAGCTTGTGCCACTCGCGCCAGATGCACAACACAGAGCCTTTCCATTTCCCCAAGAACCCCTCCCCCCTCTGTTCGCCAACATACTTCAGAACCGAGTCGAGACGCCCTTGACTTTACTGCTGGTCTTTGCTAAGCTTAAGAAAGAGGCTGTGACGGAGACGAGTAGGTAGTGGTGACCGCCCAGCGAGTCTGGTTTGGTGTGAGCAGACGCGCCGAGCCCTGCCGAAAATCCCTCCCGAGCTGCCAGCCGAACGGCATGGCTAGTTATCGGTGAGCAGTGATCCGTTATCAGGGGATGATCGCCCAACCCGGTACCCGATAACAGATTGCTGATAACCAGGCACCGCCTAGTAGACCTGGCCGGAGTCGTCAACCGTTATCACCGACGCAGGCATGAACACGTGCCTGTCGCAGAGAGGGCCTCCTGGCCAAGAAGGGTGGTACCGCGGGATATTCAGTCTCGTCCCTTTGTGGGACGAGATTTTTTGTTTTGGTCTAGACGTCGTCATACGAACAACTATCAGCTATCAGCCGCAAAATGGGTTCTCGCAAAGGAGGGAATGACGGAGAGGACCAGTAGAGCGATGGGAGCCCTGCTGCTAGCTGATGGCTGACGGCCGATTGCTATTGAGGAGGTATTGTCTTATGTTCAAGCCGGTGCCGAGCAAGGTATCGTTCCCGGCACTCGAAGAGGCAGTCCTGAAGTTCTGGAAAGAGAATCGTATCTTCGAGAAGAGTGTTGCTGCCCGAAATGGTGCTCCTCTCTACGTCTTCTACGAGGGACCGCCGACCGCGAACGGGAGACCCGGCATCCATCACGTGGAAGCGCGTGTGTTCAAGGACGTGATCCTGCGCTACCGCACCATGCGCGGCTATCAAGTGCCGCGGAAGGCGGGATGGGATACGCACGGCCTGCCCGTGGAGCTAGAGGTGGAGAAGGAGCTGGGCTTCTCCAGCAAGCAGCAGATCGAGGAGTATGGCGTCGCCAAGTTCAACCAGAAGTGCCGAGAAAGCGTCTTCCGCTATATCAACGAGTGGGAGGCAATGACCGACCGCATCGGCTTCTGGCTAGATATGGCTCACCCGTACGTCACCTACGAAAATGGATACATCGAATCAGGGTGGTGGATCATCAAGCAGCTCTGGGATAGAGGTTTGGTCTACCAGGGGTACAAGGTCACGCCGCATTGCCCTCGCTGTGGCACGTCGCTGAGCTCGCATGAAGTGGCCCTCGGCTATCGGGACGACGCCGTCGACCCTTCGGTCTACGTAAAGTTCGCTCTAAAGGACGACGATGCCGGCAGGGCCTTTGCCGCGAATCTGCCTGGACCGGAGACAGCCACGTACTTTCTAGTGTGGACAACCACGCCCTGGACGTTGCCGGGAAATGCCGCCATCGCGGTGGCTCCCGACGCCGAGTACGTCGTCGCCGAAGTGTCGACGGCCGATGGCACGGAGTATCTCATTCTTGCTAAGGCGTTGGCGGATCAGGCGATTATTGGGCCGTATCGTGAGCTGCTCACCATCCGCGGCGACCAATTGAAAGGCCTCCGATACGAGCGGCTGTTCGACTGGGTAGTGGTGGACGTTCCGGCATTTCGCGTAGTGACCGGCGATTTCGTTTCCATGGAGGACGGCACCGGCATCGTGCACATTGCGCCAGCCTTTGGCGAAATCGACCTAGAGGTGGGGCGCGCCGAGGGGCTGCCAATCATTCAGCCGGTGAACCTGCGAGGGGAGATGACCGCCGGTCCAGAAGGGATCAGGGGCCGGTTTGTGAAAGATGCCGACCCGCTGATCATCTCCGACCTCGCTTCGGGGGGTCTCTTGTACCGCAGCGAACGAATCGTCCATACCTATCCCTTCTGCTGGCGCTGCGACACGCCGCTACTCTACTATGCCAAGTCCTCGTGGTATCTGCGGACCACGGCCGAGAAAGAGGCGCTAATCGCCGGCAACGAGAAGATCAACTGGTACCCGGAGCACATCAAGTACGGCCGGTTTGGCGACTGGCTCGCAAACAACGTGGACTGGGCGGTCTCGCGGGAAAGGTACTGGGGCACACCGCTGAACATCTGGCGATGTGAATCGTGCGGCGAGATGGCCGCCATCGGCAGCGTCGCCGACCTAAAGCAACGAGCGATCGGCGACACCGCCGACAATCTTACCGACTTGCACCGGCCCTACGTGGACCAGGTAGTTCTCGCCTGCAAGAAGTGCGGTGGCGAGATGAGGCGCGTGCCAGAGGTTATGGACTGCTGGTTCGACTCGGGCGCCATGCCAGTGGCGCAGTGGCACTACCCGTTCGAGAATCAGGAGGTGTTCGCCAAGAACTTCCCGGCGGACTTCATCTGCGAAGCGATCGATCAGACCCGTGGTTGGTTCTACAGCCTCCACGCGCTCTCGACGATGCTTTTCAACGAACCGTGCTACCGGAACGTGATCTGCCTCGGTCACATTCTCGACGCCAAGGGCGAGAAGATGAGCAAGTCGCGGGGGAATATTGTGGATCCCTGGGAGGTGCTCAACGCGCACGGGGCCGACGCACTGCGCTGGTACATGTATACTTCGACGCAGCCTGGAAACGCGCGGCGGTTTTCCTCGGACCTGGTGGGGGAATCGCTGCGCAAGTTCATGCTCACCTTGTGGAACACGTACGCGTTCTTCGTGATCTACGCGAACATCGACAGCTTCAACCCGACGGCGGCGCCAAAGGACCTGGCGCGGTCCGAACTCGACCAGTGGATCATGTCCGAGCTACACCAGCTCGTCACGGACGTGACCGAGGACTTTGAGGAATACGATCCGACTGATGCGGGGCGAGCAATCCAGTCCTTCGTCGACGATCTCTCCAACTGGTACGTACGCCGGAGCCGGCGGCGGTTCTGGAAGAGCGAGAACGACGAGGATAAACTCGCTGCCTACGCCACGCTATACGAGTGTCTGGTGACGGTAGCCAAGCTGATGGCTCCACTGGCACCGTTCCTCGCCGAGGAGATGTACCAGAATCTCGTGCGCTCGGTCGACGCGACGGCCCCGGAAAGCGTCCATCTAGCCTTCTACCCGGAGGCTAACCTGGCGCTGGTAAACCCGCGACTGAACGCCGATACTCGCCTGGTCATGCGGGTGGTCGCCCTCGGCCGCGCGGCGCGAAGCAAGGCGAACGTCAGGGTGCGCCAGCCATTGTCGTGCCTGAAGGTCAAGGTGAGGGCCGACGAAGAAGCCGAAACCCTGCGGCGCCTCGCCGGCCAGGTGCTTGAGGAACTAAACGTCAAGTATCTAGAGGTAGTGGGTGACGAGTCCGAAGTGGTGGAGTACAAGGTCAAACCCAACTTCGGCGTGCTCGGCCCAAAGTACGGCAAGGAGGTAGGACGCGTGGTGGCCGCGCTGATGGGCGCGAACCCGAGTGCCGTGGCGGCGGCGGTCCGAAGCGGGCGAGAACTGAAACTCAACGGGTACACCCTAGCCCCTGATGAGGCATTGGTGGAAGCCAGCAGTCGCCCAGGCTATGTAATCGCAGAGGAAGCAGGCTATGCGGTAGCCCTTTGCACCGAACTGACGCCCGAATTGGTCGATGAGGGTCTCGCACGAGAACTGGTTCACCGTTTGCAGACCATGCGGAAGAACGCTGGCTTCGAGATCACTGATACGATCGTTACTTACTTCGAAGGAACGCCAGAGATCGGGCGCGTCATGCGCCGTTACGAAGACTACATCAGGCAAGAGACGCTCTCGCGCGCCCTAGTTGAGGGTGCCCCGCCAGCCGGTGCACACGTGGAGGAGCATGGCGTCGATGGAGCAAAGGTGCTTCTTGGGGTCAAGCAGCACTCCTAACGGCGTCTGGAACCCGAAGCACGCACCGGAGCGCGAATACATACATAGAGAAGCGCGAAGGTTCCATTTTCCGGCTTTCGCGCTTCTGCGATGATCATTGGCCACCGTCAGGTCTATTACACGACGGACACAGCAGTCGCCACGCGCGGGTACAGACGGGAATTATCTGTTCAGGACTGCTCACGGCGAGGGTTCTCGCGAGCCTTCCCCCCGATAACTTCGCTAGCTCAGTTTCAGCCCCGGTTCATTTCCAGACAGTGAAGAACGCTACGGCCAGCCCAGCAAGTACGACGAGGACGGCGAGCGCGATGTACCAGTAATAGCGGGGGCTCGGCTCTTCGCGCGGACGAGCGACGCTCGGCTCCGGTGGCACCTCCTGTTCTGCAGCGGCTACGCGTTGCGCGGCCGCTTGCCGTATCGCTTCGGCCATCGAAACCGGATGCGACGTCTCCCGCGTCGCTACAGGCCGCGGTATCTCCTCCGCGGGTGCGGAACGTGGAGCGCGCTGGCCAGGACCGTGGCGCCGAGCACCCGGGCGTGGTTGTGGTTGGCGCCCGGCCGCGCCCGTCTCTCGGATCGGGGCTTGAGGAGCGGCGCCAGGAGCAGTCGCTGCCGATGGCCTGGCCTCGGCACTCTCACCGATGAGCATGCGATAGGCCCGCTCGATCTGGGCCCGGCGACCCTGCCGGCGGGTCATAGACATAAGTCGTTCATACGAGGCCTTGATCTGTTGCGGCGAGGCCTTGGGTGTGAGGTTGAGGGCCCGATACGGGTCGAAGTCCTCTCCCAGACTGGGCGGCGTAGGCGCCGGTGTAGACTTCTCCTGGTGTGAAACTGGCGTTGGTGTTCGCTCAGGACGAGGGGCAGCTTGCCCCGGAGCGTTCCCTTTACCATTCACAGCACGAGCCTCACGCTGTCGCCGTCTTCCCTCACCTTCCGGTCGATTGGATTGGCGTCCGGAAGCCGCGCCAGCCTGCGCCGACGAGGGCTTGGGCAAGTTAGCCGTAACGGCCGCGTATGCTTGTTCGATCGCCGCCAGCATGGCAGGATCGCGCGTAGACGTCAGCAGCTCGACGTACGCGGTGGTTACCTCCTCAGCCGGGGTATCGGGATTCACGCCGAGCACTTGATAGGGATCTTCAGTTGGCATCCACAGTCTCCTGATACTCGCGGATCGTGTCTGTAACATGATAACAGAGATGAGCGCGCGATGCCAGTTCTCTTGGCGGGAATTTCGGCTTGACGAGACTGCGCCGAATTCGCATAATACAAGAGAGGTGTGAACAGAATGAATTTGCCAAGACAATATCAGCCACTAGAGGTAGAGAAGAAGTGGCAGCAGTATTGGAAGGACGAAGGGATCTACCACTTCACCCCTACTGAGTCCTTCCGCGTGTTCAGCATCGACACGCCGCCGCCCACAGTCTCCGGCGACCTGCATCTCGGGCACAGCTACTCCTACAGCCAGACCGATTTCATGGCCCGGTTCTTCAGGATGAGCGGTAACCAGGTCTACTACCCGATGGGGTGGGACGACAACGGGCTACCCACCGAGCGGTTGGTGGAGAAGCGTCTTGGCATCAAGCCGGAGGCTATCGGCCGGGAGAAGTTTATCGCGGCCATCTCTCAGGTGAGTCGGGAACTGGAAGAGGAATACGAGAGGATCTGGCGCCGTCTGGGCCTGAGCGTTGACTGGCGGTACACGTACTCCACAATCGGCCACCGGGCACGAAGGATTTCGCAGTACTCTTTCGTCGAGCTATGCCACAAGGGGCTGATCTATCGGGCCTCCGCACCAACTATATGGTGCCCTACCTGTGGCACAGCCATCGCCCAAGCCGAGCTCAACGATTTGGAGCGAGAAAGCGTTTTTGTGACCTTGCCCTTCCAGCTTGACGATGGTCAGGTGCTGCCTATCGCCACTACTCGGCCAGAGCTTCTGCCGGCTTGCGTGGCCGTGATGGTGAATCCCACAGACCGGCACCACAGCCAACTCGCCGGCCGAACAGTTGAGACCCCCCTCTTCGAGAAGGAAGTGCCCGTGATTGCTGACCACGATGTGGATGTCAAGAAGGGGACAGGCGTGGTCATGTGCTGCACTTTTGGCGATGCGACCGATGTCGAATGGTGGCGCAGGCACGGGCTGCCACTAGTCGATATTCTCGACCGCAGCGGGCACCTTACTCAGCGGGCTGGACCCTATGCTGGGATGGACGTGAGAAATGCACGGCGCAAGATCATCGGAGATCTCGCCCGGCGAGGTCTCTTGCTCGACGAAAAGCACTCCGTGCAATCGGTGCGTGTTCATGAAAGGTGCGATACGCCTATTGAATACATCCAGACTAGTCAATGGTTTATCCGGCTTCTCGACCGCAAAGAAGAGTTCCTGAAAGCCGGGGAGTCGATCAGCTGGTACCCCGACTATATGCGGTCGCGCTACGAAAGCTGGGTACGCAACCTCGGGTGGGACTGGTGTATTTCCCGACAGCGCTACTACGGCGTGCCTATTCCTGTTTGGTATTGTGCCGACTGTGGGGAAATCATTTTGCCAGAGCTGTCCGAACTTCCAGTCGACCCTCTGACCCAGCAGCCTTCCTCACCCTGCCATTGCGGCAGCAACAAGGTAGTGCCGGAAACCGATGTGTTGGACACCTGGGCGACCTCGTCACTCAGTCCCGAAATCGCCGGGAAATGGCTTGAAGATCAGCCGTTCTTTGGGAGAGTCTTCCCGATGGCCCTCAGGCCTCAGTCTCACGATATCATCCGCACGTGGACCTTCTACACGATAGTCAAATCGCTCTATCACCTCGGACAGATTCCATGGGCAAGTATTGCGGTCTCAGGACATGGTGTTGCACCGGAAGGCGGGAAAGTCAGCAAGTCGAGGGCCGGCGGAGCGTATGGCGCAATGAAGATGATGGACAAGTACTCTGCCGACGCGGTGCGATACTGGGCAGCTAGCACCCGACTCGGGCGCGACTCGCTGATTAGCGAAGACAAGATCGCCATGGGCAAGCGATTGGTAACCAAGCTTTGGAACGCCGCGCGCCTCACTCTGACGTTCCTGAAGGGATACAAGCCACCGGACGCAATTCGTGATTTGCAGCCTGCCGATCGCTGGCTACTATCGCGGCTGCAGGGGGTGGTCAGAAAGGCGACGGAAGGATTTGCCGCCTATGATCATGTTGCGGCAAAGGACGAGGTCGAAGCCTTCTTCTGGAATGCCCTCACCGACAACTACCTTGAGATGGTCAAGGTCAGGCTGTATGAACTCGACGATGGAGACTCGCGGAAGGCGGCCGCCAAGTACACGCTTCACCTTGTGTTGCTGGCGATCATCAAGATGTTCGCTCCGATCATGCCCTACGTCACTGAGGAGATCTACCAGCTCCACTTCCGGGAAACGGAGGGTGTGCCTTCGATCCACCTCTCGAAGTGGCCCGAGGCCCAGCCAGAGCTAATGGACAGTCTAGCCGAAGTCGCAGGAGAAGCCTTGGTGGGAATCGCCACCGAGGTCCGCCGATTCAAGACGAACCGTCAAACGCCGTTGAACGCCCCTTTGAAGCGTCTCCATATCTCGGCCAGTGACCCTCAGCTACTCGCCAGTCTACAGGCATCTGTTCTCGACATCAGGAGCGTGACCAGAGCCCAGGCAATCGAGTTCGCGGCGACGCCCGCTCCGGACGCAGTGGAGGTGCCAGGTGTCGGCGGTCTTCGGGTGGCCATCGAAGCATAAGACCGTCCCACGCGCTGGTGATTATCGAATCCCCTGGGGCAGAACCTTCAAAACCCTCACTTGACACGCGCATAGTATTGCTCTATGCTACTATGTATCGAGCGCTAGTCCAAGGCAGGCCGTGAGGAGGCAAAATCATGGCGACGACGAGGAACATGTTACGCATTGGCGAATTGGCGAAGGCCACCGGAGTGTCGGTGCAGACCATCCACTATTACCTTCGCGAGGGCTTGTTGGCGCCGCCGACCAAGACGGCGCCAAATATGGCGTACTACGGACCCGAGTACATAGAGGACATCCGGCTCATCAAAGAGCTACAAGAAAGACGCTACCTTCCTCTTTCCCTAATCAGGCTGGTCTTGCAGGCAAAACGTGAGGGCCAGGACGTGAGCCACCTTGAGGAAATGCGGCTCGGTATTGAAGAGATCTTCCGGCCGCTGACTGAAGAGGAGGAAATGAAGCCGGTTGACTTGGTGGAGCTCGTGATCTTGACCGGACTGGACACCTCGACCTTAAGGATGCTTGAGGACATGAGCCTGCTGATGCCGGTCGCCACAGCGCAAGGAAAGGCATACGATGGGCTGGACGTTAGCATCGCCCGCGCGGCAAAGGCTCTGCTCGACCTAGGCCTTGCTCCGGCAGACTTGAGCTACTACGGTCAATATGTCGAACTGATCAGAACCGAGGCGCGGGTCATCCACGACGCGATACACCGTCTTCATGACGCGAATCGGCGGACCACCGAACTAGGTGAAGTGAAGAGCGCACTAGATACCATTAAGTCGTGTCTGAATACCAAGGTCTACCGCAAGGTGGTCACCGAGCTACACTTGGAGAACGAAGCTGAAGGGTGAAGAACAGGCCGAGGGGCAATGTCGCTGGGTGGCCTCTCCCGGGGAGCGAGGACTGGGCTGCTAGAGTGTAGTGATGTCGGTCGACCACGTGAAGGAACTAGGGGACCTCGATGCCGAACAACGTGAACCGACACTTGTGGATCAACGCATTGCTGCTCGCCGCATGGCTACTGGCGATGGGGACTGGCTTGCTTCTCTGGGCCCTAGGGTCGTCTCAGAGCGGTGATGCCGGAGGTTCCACCCAGGTGCTTGCGCGCCGCACCTGGGTGGAAATCCACCAGTGGGCTGGCCTTGGCACGCTGTCTCTGACAGGCATTCACGCGGTTCTCCATCGGCGTTGGATCTCCCGGGTGGGGGCGCGCTTCTTTGTAGGGCTGAATCCAACAGGCCGTCGCAAGTTTATGGTGGTCGCGGCTCTGATCGTTGCCTTTGTCGGCCTGAGCATCACGGGGTTGATGTGGCTGCCGCACCATGCGGGAGAGACAAGAGCCGAGGCTCGGGGCGTTGGCAGCGAGGGCAGGTTCCAAGGTTCACCTGGCCAAACCGGCAGTGGGCAGGCCATTCGTTTCTATCCTCCAGACGAAGCTTCAGATACCGCAGCGCGCATTACTAATCTCCATCGCTGGTCTGCAGTGGCGATTGGGTCATTGCTGAGTATCCACTTGATCCAGCATCGCAAATGGATGACGAATGCTCTTCTGCGACGCGCCTTGATCCGTGTACGTTAGGATCGCGGTTGTTGAATCGGGAGGTGAGTCGTGAGAATCCCGGCGCCGTTACCGCGCCACGATCGGACCAAGTACATACGCATCGATACGCATTTCTGCGAGGCCTGCTGGACTTGTGTTGAAGTGTGCTCGAATCACGTCTTGGGGAAGGGAGTCTGGATCGCGCATCGACATTGCCACGTTGACCGGGGAGAAGACTGCAAGGGCTGCAGAGCATGCGTGCGCAGTTGTCCACACGGGGCAATTCAGCCCGTCGCCAGCCGCCGGCCTTGACCCGGTTTGGCTCGTCTCAGCGCTATTCTGACGACACTGCCTGCAGCGCAGGTTCTAGCACTGCGGTCCCTTTCGTTTCTTTGCGCGGGAAGCCGAATATTCGCAGGCTCTTGGTGCGCGCCACGGCCGTCTCGTAGAAGGAGCGCACGAGTTCCCGAGGCGGTTTGCGTCCCTCGTTGTAGTAGTAGGCAGCAGACTGACCAACGACGAAGGTGCCGGCGTAGGCGATAGCGATCTTGGGGATTGCCCCAAGGAAAAGAGGTACTAGCCCTACCAACTCGCGAGCTACGGTCCGCCAGACGAAGGCTGAGCCGACGACCGGCATGATCTCCATGAGCACCTTGTAACGCTTGCGGACGTCGCGGTCGTAGAGCGCGGCGAGGCTGTAGACCATGGTGATCTGGGTTTTCGTCAGCACCACGAACTCCGCAGCCGTCCCCACGAAGTTGCCGATGATCGGGATGAAGTCCGGAATGTTGGACAAGGCGGCCACTTCGGCGTTGGCCTTACTGGTTTCGGCGATGATCTGACGCGCCAACGGACCTCGCAGTCCCGCCAGACGCCGGCCAATGGCAAGGCGCAACTCGGGTACCATGGCTAGAAACTGGGCAACAGCCTCTAAGGCCTTGGCTGAACTGAAGTCCGGAACGGTGGCATGCTTGAGGAAAGGATCTCGCTTTGCGGTCAAGGAGAGCCGCTGGGTGTCAGTCGCGGGGGACTCTCGCTGCAGGACAAGCATCGGCACAGGAACACGAGGACCGGCGACTAGGGAAGCAAGTTGTTCGTCGGCGGGCGTGCCGCCCGAGACAACAAGGGCCGCGCTTAGTGACGATAACGTCTCTGGGTTCAGGCTAACCCGCGGTCCCGTGCGGAGGTATCCTGTCTCTTGCGGACCAGCTAGTTTTGAGCCGCCGAGAGCAGTGGCCAGTTCGCTGACCAGGTCTTCACGCCCAAATATGCCCAGTGTAAAGCTTCTCTCAGCCTGATTGTGAATGTCCCTGGCGCGCACGGCTCTCACCAAACTGACAATGCCCAGTGCGCTACTGATCCTCTTCATCAGATCACCCCACGTACAATCCATCGGTCCCTCATCTGTGAATCCTACATTCGGGACCGACGCTTGTCAAGCAGACCAAGGCCCAGTCCCTTGTTCGGCGGCGATCTATGCTCCGACATCGGCGGTGTGGCGCCCGGTCTCCGTAGCGGACGCTGCCCGCCTAGGGCGGGCATCCGTGATAATGGGCGAGAGCAGGCAGGGTCTGCCCGGCGAATGTCGGGGATGAAAAGCCCGAACCCTACGGCCGAAGGACCGATCGGCACCCCGGACAACTTCAACAATCAACTGATAGCTACCTAGGCAGCCTTCTTGCCCAAGGCAGCGCGTAACGCATCGAAGATCGGGTCCAGCGGTGGCGGGTAGAAGTAGTGATGCTCACGATCCCTGCCGACGACCACGACGAAACCAGGAGGAGCTGCTTCCACTTGAGCGATTTCGTCAAGGGCAATGTCTAGGATGTGTGTACCTCGCTTGTAGACTAGGCGCTGATTGGTGAGCATCAATGCTCCTTCGTCCACGCGTTGGCCTTTGGAACGGTAGTGAACCTCGTCAGTGTATACAGGGCGCGAGACACGGTGGACGATTTCGCGCTCACGCAACGGTGTAATCGCCACCGTTGCGGGCTCTTCGGGCAGGTTGCCAGATTGGAAGCGCCTTTTCAATTCCTCATACTTACGGTAGGCTGGCAATTCCTCGCCTCGGGCCATCTGCTCCCATTCAGTTTTGCTTGCGATACGGCCCAGCAGGCAATGGGTTAAGATGCGCTCACGGCAGATACAGGCCAGTTCCTGCCCAATCTGATAGGTGGGCTCGCAGTGGACTAGCTTGTAGCGATCATTGCCAGCAGGAGCGAACTCCGCGCCACAAACTGAACAGCGGTACAGATTGGGCCTCGCCGCCGCCACGGTGCCTTCACGGCAGAGAGGACAGGGCGAAAAAAGGGTCGAACTTGCTTCGTTCACTTGCTCACTCTCCTGCGTTGGTCGATACCATCGCTTGACTCCTGCAGTGCCCCAGTAGCGCGTTCCGCCCGGGCAGGCGGAGTACCGACCAAGTAGCGCCAGGCCAGGGTCAAACCGCCGATCTCCACCAGATAGCGATACTCGTTGACCCGCTTTAACAGAATCGCCAGGCGTCCACTCAGCTTGATGCCGCCGAGGACACCCACCCCGTTGTCCCGGCCGAGAGAGACAAACTCTCCTCGCAGATGAGGCTCAAATGCCCGACGAGGCTGGCCCTCGAGTGCGGCGCGAATGTTATCGGCGACGGCAGCCGCTTCTTCAAGGGCGACCTGCGCCGAAGGCGCCACCGGCCGGTTCGTGGCATGATCAACTACTAGTGCACTGTCACCGACGATGTACACGCCTGGGTAGTCAACGGACTCAAGGTAGGGATTGACTACCACCCTTCCTCTTGACCCAGTGGTGAGACCAGAGTTTGAGACGAGGGGTCGTCCCCGAACGCCTCCGGTCCAGATGATTGTGTTGGTGGTGATCGTCTCTCCCGATTTCAGCCGAATATGGTGCGATCCGGCTTCCACCACCGGGGTGCTGAGGATCACCTGGATGCCCTTCCTTGCTAGGACCTTCAATGCCTTGTCGACGAGTTCTGGGTCGAATCCGGGTAGGATACTCGGTCCGGCCTCGACCACCATGAGGCGAACGTCGCGCCGGTCCACTCGGTAGTTCTGACACAGGCTTGGGAGCCAATCGGCCAGTTCTGCCGCCAGCTCTGTGCCAGTGAACCCTCCACCCCCGACCACGAAGGTCAGTAAAGTGCGCCGTCCGTCTACGTCTTGTAGATTCAGCGTACTGGCAAAGGCATTGCGGATGTGTTCGCGAATCCTAATTGCTTCATCCAGGCTCTTGAGCGTTAGCGCATATTGCTCCATTCCAGGGATGCCGAAGAAATCTGTTTCACTGCCTAAGGCGACGACTAGCGTATCGTAGGTGATCTCCGAGCTATCCGTGAAGACGGTCTTGCGCGCGTAATCAAAGCCCGTGACTCGAGCCTGTAGAAACTGGATCTGACGGTCATCGATAAGTCGGTCAAAGGGGATGGTTACCCGCTCGGGCTCGATACTTGCGGCAGTCACCTGATGCAGCTTCACCTCGTGGAGGTGGTAGTCATGCTGGTCCACCACCACCAGCTCGCCCCGTTCTTGGTGGTGGAAGTACCGACCAAGCCGCTGGGCTACGCGAAGGCCGCCATAGCCGGCCCCAACCACGACCACTCTGTTGCGAACGTTGAGCATATTCCCTCCCGTAGCTATCTGGTCCGCTACAGACATATTAGCGCCTCCGCCCTTGTGTCGCAAGTCAGCGAACCGCTCCAATGCAGGCCATCCTGCCAAGACCACGATCGTTAGCTTCTGTTTGTCGATAGCCCCAACCAGACTCCGTCCTGATCAGGCTTGCGTCCCGGTCAGTCGTGGTGTACAGTGAAGCAATAATCATGCCACGCTTGGTTGCCGAGTTATTTGGCATATAGCAGTGGCTCTGGTACAATCAGGTCGTGGAGGGTAAACGAGAGGATGGCTGCGCGCATACTCGTTGTCGACGATGAGGTGGAGGTGGCGGATTTCCTGCGGCGGGGTCTGCTTTACAAGGGTTACGTGGTCGACGTGGCCTATGATGGCAAGACCGCCCTGGATACCGCTCGTGAACGTCCCCCCGACCTGGTGATTCTGGACGTCATGCTGCCGGAACTGGATGGTCTGCAGGTCTGTGAGCGGTTGAGGGCCGCCGGCAACGTTCCAATCATCATGCTCACCGCAAGGGATGCGGTAGCGGACAAGGTCGCGGGTCTGGACAGCGGTGCCGACGACTACGTCACCAAGCCGTTCTCCTTTGAGGAATTGCTCGCCCGCATTCGTGCTGCCCTCCGACGCCATGCCCCCACTCAAAGTGAAATCCTGCGCGTCGCGGATCTTGTGATCAACGTAGCAAGCCGCGAAGTCAGCCGTGGTGGTCGACCAGTGGAGCTGACCGCCAGGGAGTTCGACTTGCTGGAGTTCCTGGCGAGGAACGTCGGTCGGGTGGTGACCAAAGAACAGATCTTCGACCGTGTCTGGGGTTATGAATTTGAGGTCGAGTCTGATGCGGTCCGGGTGTACATAAGCTACCTCCGCGACAAATTGAACCAGGGAGGGCTGCCAGACCTGATTCATACCCTGCGTGGCGTAGGCTACATGTTGAAGGAATAGACCCGTGCTCAAATCGATCCGGTTTCGCCTCGCCGTAACCTATGCGGCCACTCTCGTCCTAATTCTCATCCTTCTAGCGGCATCGCTCCAGTTCGTCATCGTGCGCAATCTCACTACTGAGATCGACGACAATATTGCTGCTCGGGCCGACAAGGTCGCCGAGCGCCTTGAGCAGCAGCGCGATGCACAGTTTCCCAGCATATTGCAGAGTCTGATCGATGCCGATCCAGTGGACGAATACAGCGTGGCCCCGGTCTTTGTGAAAGTACTGGATCTGCGTGGCGAGGTGCTCATCCGCTCCCGTAACCTGCAGAGCGAGCGGCTGGCGATTAGCGATGAAACGTTAAAGCGGGTCAACAAAGGCGAAGCAGTGCTGGAGACACTAACCTTAGAACAAGGCGAGAGTGTTCGGATATACAGTCGTCCCCTCACTTTTGGCGGTCAGATCATCGGGATTGTGCAAGTCGGGAAGAGCCTAAGGGAGGTGGACGCGGTGGCAGGCAACCTGCGCCGGATCCTGCTTGTCGGCGGTCTCTTGGCAGTGGCCCTGGCCGGTGCCGGTGGCTACCTCCTGGCCTGGCGAGGCCTCGCCGCGGTAGATCGCGTGGTGAAGGCGGCCGAGGAAATAGAAGCCCAACATCTCGACCGGTTCCTCAGGCTCAAGGATCAGCCGACCGAGGTGCAACATCTCGCCGATACGTTTGACGCGATGCTAGAGAGGCTGCACCGGTCTTTTGAGCAGCAGCGTCAGTTTACGGCCGACGTGTCTCACGAGTTGCGAACGCCGCTCACGATCATCCAGGGTAATCTTGACGTCGCTCTTCTTGACGAAAGACAAGACCCAGCACTGCGGAACACCCTAATGCGAGTGCGCAACGAGGCAACCCGCCTCACGCGCTTGGTGACGAACCTGCTGCTGCTGGCTCGATCTGACGCCGGCCAGACTCCTGATCTCCGTCCGGTCGATCTGGATATCGTTCTCCTTGAGGTCCTCAGGCAGGCTCAGAGCCTTAGTCAGGACGTGCAGATCAGACTGGGCAAAGAAGACCAAATCACGCTGCTCGGCGACCCGGACCAGTTGAAACAGTTGATCCTGAATCTGGTAGACAATGCTTTAAAATTCACGCCTGCCGGCGGCCGGGTCACCCTCTCCCTCGAGCGAGATGGCGACTTCGCCAAAGTCACAGTATCAGATACTGGTGTCGGCATTCCGGAGGAGGATCTGCCTCACATCTTCGACCGCTACTACCGAGCCTCAAAGGACAGCCTTGCTCGTAGGGGCGGCGTGGGCCTTGGTCTGGCGATCGCCTCCCAGATCGCCGAGGCGCATGGGGGGCGTATCACGGTGCGGAGCACGGTCGGGGTTGGCTCTAGCTTCGAAGTCTGGCTCCCCCTTCGGCGTCTTCCTAACTCTCACTCTGACTGAAATGCCGGGCGTGCGCCACAGCACGGTAATCGTTCTGGGTTCAGCCTATCGATTGTCGACGATGCCCAGCGCACGGTAACCACCAGCCGGGAAGCGCAGCGGCTGATCTTGATCTCCTGTTGCGGCGAGTAAGACCGAGTTTCCCTGCACCTCGTGCTCGCTGCTATGAATGTTCGGTAGCAGCGTCTTGCACAGCCAACGCCGGCTCGGCCATTCAAGTAGTCCACGTCGATTGGCCGCCGTTTCTAACACAACTCTAGCATTTCTATAACGCAGCCTTAACCCATTTCCAACAGGTCCTTAATATTGCTCTGCTATACTGTGCTCGTATGGAGAAGCATCAAGCCGGGCGGGCCCTTGGCGCACCCATTGCCGGTGCTCATGATCCCTTTGGCTTGGCTCTAAACTGGGAAAGGAGTATTTGGAGCGATGAACTGGAGTTCTAGACGCACTCTCGTAATCCTCGCCATGATCGTCGTGTTCAGCCTCTTCATTGGCGGCATGGGCGGCGCCTTGGGAGGCCGGCTCATCGATGCAGCGACAAGGCCGGCGAATGCCGCCCAGACCCAAGATACTCAGGGTGCCTCTGCGGTTGTGCCGGCCGCAGCAGATGATAGCTCGGCAGTGGTACAGGCGGTCAAGAAGGTGGGACCGGCTGTGGTGACCATCGTCAATGGGGGGGCTACGGCAGCGAGCGATAGCTCCACGCCAAGCGTTCCAAACAGAAGATTCCCCTTGAACCCATTGCTGCCATTACCGCTGAATCCAGACAACCAGACTTCCGTTGGCTCGGGCGTGGTGATCGATCGGCAGCAAGGCTACATTGTGACCAACAACCACGTTGTGGATGGCCGCAAGGAGTTCACGGTGATCTTCTACGATGGTACGAGGGCACAAGCCAAGCTCGTTGGAGGAGATTCGGTCGCCGATATTGCGGTGATCAAGGTCGACGGTAATGTACCGGCCGCGGCCAGTTTTGGCGATTCTTCGAAGCTGGAGCTGGGTCAGGAGGTGATCGCTATCGGGAGCGCCCTTGGGGACTTTCGCAACACCGTGACTACTGGTGTCATCAGCGGCCAGAATCGCCGGGTAGACAAGCTAGATGGGCTACTCCAGACCGACGCGGCGATCAATCATGGCAACAGCGGTGGCCCGCTTCTCAACCTCGCCGGCGAGATTATTGGGATCAACACGGCAGTGGTGCGGCAGGGCGACCTCACCGGCGACGTGGCGGAAGGGCTTGGTTTCGCCGTCCCAAGCAATACGGCAAAGACCGTGGCCGACCAGTTAATCAAGAACGGCAAGGTTAGCCGGCCATACCTCGGCGTAAGCTACCAGCTGCTCACGCCAGAACTCGCGGCAGTCCAGAATCTTTCGGTGAAAAACGGCGCACTGATCCTATCGGTGGTGGCTGGCTCCCCGGCAGACACTGCGAAGTTGGCCAAGAACGACGTAGTGACGGCCGTGGACGGCCAGGTGATCAACGAGGACAACAGCCTGGCTCAGTTGCTAATGTCGCACAAGGCTGGTGACAAGGTTACGCTCACGGTCGTGCGCGACAAGCAGGAACTGAAAATCGAGGTCACTCTCGCGGAGCGCACGGACCAATAATCGCGACGTGCGCCCTTCGAGCGAAATCGGACGCGGAGGCCGGCCCGTCGAGATCCATGGGCTACTCCCGCGATGTAGGGCCTGGTCTTACTTCCCGGTAGGCCAGGCCCGAAGGCGTGCAGAGCATGCGCGTTGAGCTGTAGCGCCCGGCTTGGCGCGGGGTTCGGGGCTGCGTCGGTAGTGCTAGCCCTTGCCATCTCTTTTCTTCTGAAGGACTATAGGTTCCAGCAAGCAGGTCGATCTCCGCTGGCCTCAGCCAGCGGGAAGCAGGCCAGCGGTGGGAAGGAGCTTGCGCCGGCTGTTCTACTGGCATGCAAGTTGCACCTCATGAGTTGCCGCGGATGCGGTGGCCGCCCGCTCGAATGCATCCCCGGTAGCGGGCAGGCAAGAATAAGCCCTACTGGAGGTAGACCATGACCTCGAAGCTGAGGTTTCTGTTGAACTCAACCGCTACCATGGTCGCTATCGTTGGCGCGCTCAACTGGGGGTTCGTCGGGCTATTCGAGTTTAACCCCGTACACGCGATCTTTGGCTCCAACAAATGGCTGGAGCGAGCGTTATATGGCGTCGTCGGCCTTTCGGCGATTTGGCTGGCTCGCAGTGCCTTCAAGGCCAGCGCCGGGATGGTTTCTGAAAAGACCCGCCCCAGTCGGCCACGCTACGCATGGAGGCTCATGCGGGAATCTGCGCCGATGGATTAATCCAGGTAGTCCTTCAGCTTCTTGCTCCGGCTGGGATGCCGGAGTTTGCGCAAGGCTTTCGCTTCGATCTGGCGGATGCGTTCTCGGGTCACGCCGAACTCACGACCGACCTCCTCCAAAGTGCGGCTGCGGCCATCGTCCAGTCCAAACCGAAGCTGCAAGACGCGTCGCTCTCGGCCAGTCAGCGACCCAAGGACATCTTCGACCTGTTCCTTGAGCAGTTGATGCGAAGCCGCTTCTGCCGGCGCCAGTGCCCCATGGTCCTCGATGAAGTCGCCGAGGTGGCTATCCTCTTCCTCGCCGATCGGGGTCTCCAGAGAAACCGGCTCTTGCGAAACCTTGATGATCTCCCGCACCTTCTCCGGCGGAATTTCCATCTCGGCACCAATCTCCTCGCTGGTGGGCTCTCGCCCGTGCTCTTGGAGCAGCCGGCGGCTTACCCGAATGAGCTTGTTAATCGTCTCTACCATATGTACAGGAATGCGGATGGTGCGGGCCTGATCCGCGATCGCCCGCGTAATCGCCTGGCGGATCCACCACGTGGCATAGGTGCTGAACTTGTAGCCCTTGCGATACTCGAACTTCTCCACCGCCCTGATGAGGCCGATATTCCCTTCCTGGATCAGGTCGAGGAGCGACATGCCACGGCCGATGTACTTCTTGGCCACGCTAACCACGAGGCGCAGGTTTGCCTCGGTCAGGCGCCTCTCGGCTCTTGAGGCATCCTCGCGCATGGCTCCGAGGTAAGCGCTGACAGACCTCTCGTGCTCCTGCACCAATCGCCGGAATTCACCGGCGGTCAAAGGTTCCATGGAGTCCAACGGCTCGGTGCCAACGTAAAGTTCTGGCGGCAACAGGCGTAACTCTCGCAACAGACTGACGTCTTTGTCGAATGTGGCGATCTGCTGCTCGGCATCTGGCAAGGAGCAGTCGAGCCTATCCGAGATCAACTTCACTAGCTGCTGATCAAATTCTGCATCGATCAAGTCTCGTAAGCGGGGATTAGCGATCTTGGCGTAAAAGCCGGTAGGTGGTAGCCCAATAAACTCCCAAAGGGTATCGAGAAGAGCAGTAGACGAGAGTACCCGCTCGTATATATGGCAGATGAGGTCGACATAGGCCTCGGTTCCGGGCTCTTCGTCGCCGCTGAGATGCTCTTCTTCCAACTGGCGAATATGCTTGCCCAGTTCCATCTTTCGGGCAAGCCGCTTCTCGTCCTCGGCGTTAAGCAAAGGAACCCGCCCAATCTCGCGAAGATACATGCGGACGGGATCGTCAATGCCTTCATGATCTTCGAGCCCCAGTGTCTCCAGTTCGAACTCGGGTTCTTCCTCGAGTTTCGGCTCCTCCCATGTAGCAAGGTCAGGTTCCGTAGACCGGGATAGGTCCCAGTCTGATCCCTCCTTGTCGGCACCAATGATCTGCACGCCATCTGGAGAGATTCGAACGTATACTTCTTCCATCGGGTCGGCGGCCAACTCAGGCTCACCAGCCTCTGCCGTGTCCTCTAGCTCAAGAGGATCCTTCTCTTTCTCTTCAGAAAGCAGTTGATCCACCTCTCCTTTATTCTCCTTCTCCTCTACCATGCCACCTCTCCTCAAGGGATTCCTGGGAAGGGACTTTAATATGATACCATACCAAGGACATGGTGGATAGCGGGCGGGCGATCATCATCATCTGCCTGCCCTCTTCCTCTTGAACCTCATGTTCAGCACCTCCGTGAATTCTCGGTTGAGATCGGCGACCCTAGTGCTTTCGACGCCTGCCCGTGTCCGATCGCCAACTTCTGCGGGTTGGAGCAACTCTTGCTCCAAGACCTCGCGTTCGCGCCGCAAGACAAGCCGTTTGCGGAGCTTCTGCAAGCAGTCGTTCAACGCTTCGAGGGACTGCGACGCCGCCAACCCAGGCAAGGCCATAGCGCCGAGTTCGTCAAGCTGCTCCCAGAGCGCTTCGTTCAGTTCCTGGCGCATTCCCTCTGCCGTCGGGTTTCGCAGCCAGGCGCTGGCGATCTCCCGGTGCCCAGGGAAAAGGAAATTCTCCGGCTCGATCAGCGAGGCCTGCGCTCGCAACTCTGGACGTTGGAGCAGCAGCGCCAGACAGTACCGTTCGGCTACCACACCCTCTTCGCGAGTGGCGCGCATCGCTTGCCCAAGCGTTCCGCCTTCGTGTCTCACGACTGGGCGAGCGACCTTGCTTCCCCGCGCAGCCGTGCCGTGAGATCTCATCATCCCCTGCAACGACCGTTCTTCGACGTTCACGATGCGAGCGAGACGCTGTAGGTAGTGGGCCTGCATCACAGTATCGGGTATCTCCCGGATGGCCGGCAGCAACTGCGCCACAGCAGCACTCTTCGCGCGCGGGTCGTCGAGGTCAAGGCGGGCGGTTGCCGCTCGGAAGAGATAGTCGATCACTGGCAAGGCCTCTCCGACCAGACGCCGCCATTCGTCAGGACTGGCTCCGATGACCTCGTCGGGATCCTTGCCGACCGGCATTTCGATAATGCGGATGTCTGCATCCAAGACGTTCTGGTAGCGAATCCAGCCGCGCCAGTCGGGCACCGGCACAGTCCTTTGGTCTAGCACCTGCTTCGACAGCTCCAGTCCTTTGAGCGTGGCCTGATCCCCAGCAGCGTCGGCATCGAGCGCGAAGTAGAAGTTCTTGGTCAGCCTCTTCAGGATGCTGATCTGCTTGTCAGTGAGGGCTGTTCCCATACAGGCGACCGCGTTCTCGATGCCATGCTGATGGGCGGCCAAGACGTCGAAGTAGCCTTCCATGATAATCGCTTGGTCAAGGTGACGAATCGCTGCCTTGGCTCGGTCTATGGCGTAGAGAATTGCTCCCTTGTCGAACACGGCCGTCTGAGGAGAATTCAGGTACTTTGGCTGACCATCGCCCATGATCCGAGCACCGAAACCGCTGAGTCGCCCCTCCCGGTCTCGAATCGGAAACATGAGCCGATGGCGAAAGCGGTCGTAGACGCCTCCCCCTTCTTCCCGCTCCACTACCAAACCAGCGGCGATTAGATCGGCCACAGCATGGCCCTTGTTCTGCATGTAGTGCAGAAGGCTATCCCAACTGTCGGCGCTATAGCCCAGTTGGAAGCTCTCCCAAATCTGCTTGGTTAGGCCCCGGCGGACCAAGTACTCTCTGGCGGCGGTGCCAGCCGAGGGATGGAGCAAGAGGCTGTGAAAGTACTGAGCGGCAGCCTCGTTGATCCGGTAAAGCTTCTCCCGTTGGGCATCGCCCTCCGTGTCCTTATGGCGCTCGGGCAGTGTGATGCCGGCCTTCTCTGCCAGATACCGGAGTGCCTCACCGAAGTCTAGCTTCTGCATGGCCATGACGAAGTCTATCCCCGTGCCGTGGGCGCCACAGCCGAAGCAGTGGTAGCCCCAGTCCTCTGGATAGACGACGAACGACGGTGTTTTCTCACTATGAAACGGACAAGAGCCTTTGAAGTTCTTGCCAGTCTTACGCAGCGGTACGTGGAGCGAGACGATTTCGACAATGTCCAATCGATCTCTGATCTCGTCGATTATGCCCATTCCCTCAACCTGTTCTCGTGTCTCACACTGCAGACCAGATACCGCTCGCCCCGGCCACTGGCCAGAGCCTAGGCAAATTGAGCTCCGCGAAGACCTGGAGGGCGTACCGATCGGTCATGCTTGCGATATAGTCGACAACTGCCCGCTCCAGTGAATCACCTCTCCTTAGATAATCGACCGGCAGATTGTCGGGATGAGCAGTGAAATAGCCATAGAGACGGCGCAACAGTTGCCTCGCCCGTTCCGTGTCAGAATGCGGCGACTCATCAAGATAGACGCGCTGAAAGAGAAACTCACGTAGCGTGTCGGCGGCGGCCAGAACATCGGGACTCATGCCGATTTCCACTGGTGGACGCCCGCCTTCCTCGCCCCTACGAGCGGAAGCACCGTCGAGACGTCTGGCCTCCCTGTCCTCGCCACGAGCTGCCCAGGAGAACGACACGATGTCGCATACCAACGTATTAATGCGCTGGCTATGATTATGTCCAAGCACTTCCACGACGCATTTGGGCAGGTCCTCCTTTCGAAGGACGCCGGCTCTCAGGGCGTCTTCCAGATCATGATTGATGTACGCTACCGAGTCGGCGATCTTGCAGATCTGGGCTTCTACCGTTGCTACGGTGTCCCAACCTTCCGCGAGGATACTCGTCCGGGCCTTGGAGTGATTCAGGATACCGTCCCGTACCTCCCAGGTCAAGTTCAAGCCCTGGCCTTCTCTCTCCAGCACGTCGACGACCCGCAGGCTCTGCTCGTTGTGTCGGAACCCGCCTGGGAAGAGCTCGGCCAGGACCTCCTCGCCGACATGCCCGAAAGGGGTATGGCCGAGGTCGTGTCCGAGAGCAATTGCCTCGGTGAGGTCTTCGTTGAGGTTCAGGGCGCGGGCGATCGTTCGGGCGATCTGAGCCACTTCGAGAGTGTGGGTCAACCTGGTCACAAAATGATCGCCGACGGGGGCGAGGAAGACCTGCGTCTTGTGCTTGAGACGCCGGAAGGACATAGAGTGTATAATGCGGTCACGGTCACGCTGGAACGCAGTACGGATTGAGCAGGGTTCCTCCGGGCGCTGGCGGCCCTTGGATAGCCTGCTGCGCGTCGCGTATGGAGACAGGAGCTCCTCGCGCTCCTCGGTTAATTCGCGAATGCTCACACTGTTCATGTCCCTACACTGCCTGTCGAATAGGGGTTCAGCTGCCAGAGTAGATGAAGGCTCCCGCGCTCGCAATGCGGGAGCCCCTCTTCCTCGAGCCGATGTTCCCTACTTGTCGCGCTCGACCGATGCCAGTGCCGCCTGCGCCGCTGCGAGACGAGCAACAGGCACCCGGAATGGGGAGCAGCTTACGTAGTCGAGGCCCGCCTGATGGCAGAACTCGATGCTGGATGGATCTCCGCCGTGCTCTCCACAGATCCCGATCTTGAGGCTAGGCCTAGTAGCACGACCGAGCTGGACACCCATTTTCACGAGCTTGCCTACGCCATCTCGATCGAGGGTCTGGAACGGATTGACCGGCAGAATGCCCGTGGCGACGTACTGCAGGAGGAATTTGCCCTCAGCATCGTCACGACTGTAGCCAAAGGTGGTCTGGGTCAGGTCGTTAGTGCCAAAGCTGAAGAACTCGGCGTACTCAGCGATCTCGTTTGCGGTAAGTGCCGCCCGTGGAACCTCGATCATCGTGCCAAACTTGTAGCTGATCTTCTGGTTCATTTCGGCTTCGACCGATTTGGCGACTTTCTCGAGTTGCTCCCGCACCGTCTTTAGCTCATTGACGTGTCCGACCAACGGGATCATGATCTCTGGACGCACGTCGACGCCTTCCCTGGTCAACTCGCCAGCCGCGGTGAGGATCGCGCGTACCTGCATTTCATTGATTGCCGGATAGAGAATGCCCAACCGGCAGCCGCGCAGGCCGAGCATGGGGTTCTGTTCGCGCATAGCGGCCACTGCTCGGAGGAGTTGCTCCTTCTCAGCCAACTCCGCGGGGTTGCCGCCCTTCAGCCTGAGTTCGGTGGTCTCTACCAACAGTTCGTCGTAGCTGGGGAGAAACTCGTGGAGTGGTGGATCCAGCAGCCGGATTACCACGGGCTTGCCGGCCATCTCCTTGAGGATGCCACGGAAATCGCCCTTCTGGATCTGCAACAACTGACCAAGTGCCCCGTGGTAGTCGGCTACTGCCTCGGAGGTTTGCACTTTCTGCCTTGCCGCCTCCAACTGCTTCTGCAGATCGGCCCTTTTTTCCTCGTTAGTCGCCCGCTCGAACTCGCCTTCCAGGCGGGTAACCTCGTTCTCCAGGCGAGTGGCTTCGCTCGCGGCGAGGATCATCTGGCGCACGATCGGCAGCCGGTCCTTCTCAAAGAACATGTGCTCGGTACGGCAGAGACCGATACCTTCAGCCCCAAACTCGCGGGCGTTGGCTGCGTCTCTCGGATAGTCGGCGTTGGCCCAGACTCCCAACCGCTTCACTTCGTTGGCCCAAGTAAGGAGTGTCTGGAGTTCCTTCTCTTCAGAAAGCGTGGGGGCAATAGTAGGGATCCGCCCGACAAAGACCTGCCCTGTCGTGCCGTCGATCGAGATCTCTTCGCCTTCGTGCACTATTCTTCCGTTGGCTTGGAACTGCCTAGCTTCGACATCGACCTTAAGAGTCTCGCAGCCCGCCACACATGGTTTACCCAAACCACGGGCCACTACGGCGGCATGGCTCGTCGCGCCACCCCTAGCGGTCAGGACCCCCTTTGCCACGATCATGCCGTGCACGTCATCTGGATTGGTCTCTGGGCGGACCAGGATCACAGCCTCGCCTTTGGCTCCCAGCGCTTCCGCCCGATCGGCGTCCAAGACGGCCTTACCTGTCGCCGCACCCGGCGAAGCATTCAAACCGACCGCCAACAGGCGGCCGCTTGCCACGGCATCGTCCTTCGCGGCCTGATCAAAGCGGGGAAGCAGCAATTGGTTGATCTGGCTTGGCTCCACTCGCTGCAGCGCATCTTCCTTCGAGATCAAGCCCTCGTTGACCATGTCTACGGCCATCTTCACCGCCGCGGCAGCAGTCCGCTTGGCCGATCTGGTTTGTAACATGTAGAGCTTGCCCCGCTCGATGGTAAACTCTAGATCCTGCGCATCGCGATAGTGGCGTTCCAGGCGCTTGGCAATCTCGGCAAACTGTTGGTAGACTGCCGGCATCTCTTGTTTGAGATGGTCGATCTTAGATGGGGTCCGGATTCCGGCCACGACATCTTCACCTTGGGCATTGACAAGGTACTCGCCGTAGAGTGAGTTTTCACCGGTCGCCGGGTTCCGTGTGAAGGCTACGCCGGTGCCACTGTCATTGCCCATATTGCCAAAGACCATGGTTACGATGTTCACCGCGGTGCCGAGGTTATGGGGTATGCCTTGGAAATTGCGGTAGTCGATAGCACGCTTGTTGTTCCAGCTCGCAAACACGGCCTCGATCGCCAAGCGCAGTTGCTCCATCGGGTCCTCAGGAAACTCGCGCCCCGTCTCCCTCCGCACGATCTCCTTGAAGCGAGCAACTATGTCCTTGAGATCCTCGGTGGTCAGGTCCGTGTCGAGCTTGGCTCCCACCTCGCGCTTCTTCTCTTCGAGTACGTTCTCGAACTTCGCCGGATCGATATCGAGGACGATCTTTCCAAACATTTGGATGAAGCGACGATAAGCATCGTAGCCAAAGCGCTCGTTACCAGATAACCTGATGATCCCTTGGAGTGTCTCCTGGTTCAGCCCCAGGTTTAGGACGGTATCCATCATCCCAGGCATAGAAAACTTCGCACCTGAGCGAACGGAGATCAATAGGGGGTTCTCGGCATCGCCAAATTTCTTGCCTGTCTCGCTTTCGACCACTTTGAGGGCGGCTAATACCTGCTCCCAGAGGCCTTCAGGAAACTTCTTCCCCGCAGCATAATACTCGTTGCAGGCTTCGGTGGTGATCGTGAAGCCCGGTGGTACGGGTAGACCCGCGTTGGTCATCTCGGAAAGCCCGGCTCCTTTGCCTCCCAGCAGGTCACGCATTTGGGCGTTGCCCTCGGGAAAGAGATAGACCCACTTTTTCTGGCCTACCTTAGTCGTCATTATAGCCTCCTATTCATGTATTGTGGGGATAGCAATGAATCGCCTGCAATTGCCTATTATAACACAACATTGTCTTTCCTGGAGACCCGAATCCGAGCCGAAGGGTGAAGAGGGCTTGCCAGCCGGGTCAGGAAAATGTAAACTGGCCGAAGGGACTCGCGAAGGAATGCAAGATGGGTGTCGCAACTGATGCCACGTGAGTATCTAGGCTTTATTAGGAAGGTCATTCTCTCCGAAAAGTGCGACCAGGCAGGCGATCGGGAGAAGGCTGGCACTGCACATCCAATGACTCGGCAGAACGCCGAGTATTCGGAGAGCCGCGCACGGACACACATGGCCAACGAGCGGACCTTCCTGGCCTGGCTGCGAACGGGTATTACCTTGATTGCTCTAGGGCTGGCCGCGGCGCAATTCCTAACTCACGACCTAATTCCCGGCGTGCCATTGACAAGGGTGATCGCCTCAGTGGTCGTGGTCAGTGGCATGTTCGTGACGGTTGCCGGGGCCAGGCGCTACTTTCTCAGCTGCAGCCAGATCGAAGCAAGAGAATACCGGCCAGCCATGCGGGCGATCGTCATCGCCGTGGGTCTCATCGTTCTCGTCGGACTGATGTCGCTCGTCTTTGTCTTCGCGCTCAGGCGGTAGCTCGGCGACACCGGAGCGAGTGCTGAGGCGCTCACCACGAACCAAGATGCTCGCCAGTCGTGCGTAGCCAACACTGGTGGACATTATTGGCCGTGTGATTATCCTTCACGCTTACCGTGCGGCTGTAAACCCGCAAGCGATTCTCGCTTGCGGTAGACCAAGCCCTGGCACGAAGCGACAAGCTTCCCAGACTCGGTTCTCACTTCGATATGGTAGAGCGCGGTGCGGCCACCGAGGTGCTGCTCGTTGGCCTCGGCGATCAGCCGATCCCCAGTGGTCGATGGCGCCACATAGCTGATGCTCATGTTGATCGCCACCGCCGCCTGCCCGTGCGAGTTGGAGGCCAGCGCGAAAGCCTGATCGGCTAGCGCGAAGACCGCCCCGCCATGAGCGACCGCAAGAGAATTCAGGTGACAGTCCTCTAGGGTCAGCGCCACCCGGCTATGTCCGGGACTGAGTTCCAGCAACTCGACGCCAACCAGCCTCGAGAACGGGTCATGCGCAACCTCCAGTAGGGCGGTGCACCGGTCGGGAGGGATGCCGGCGATCACTGCCGTCTCCTCTTTGGACATCGGTTCGTTTATCCTCCTCTTGACTTGGGTTCTCAGTCGACATCCATCCGGGTAAGACGAAATGTAGCCAGGATTAACGAGAGTACCACAACGATCGCTAGAACAGCGATGGCTGAATGGAGCCCGACAGCGTCGGATAGCTTCACTGGCGAGTCTGGCAGGATGCCTACAAAGACCGACTGCGCATATTGGCGAATACTCAGTAGCTTGATCCCTGGAATGAATCTGGCAAGCAGGCTCTCCCAAAGCAGGACGTAGACGATACCGACGAGCAGCGCGCGGGGGATGACAAGGCTCACCAGCAAGAAGAGGGCTCCATAGGCGAGGACGCCTGCCCCTGTTGCAACGAGCAGGGCAGCCAGGATATCGCCACCGACGTAGTCACCGTTGAGCATGACCATCCCCCAAGTGATCGTCAGCCCAATTAGAAAGGCAAGGCCCGTGACAAGCGCCACCCCCACATACTTCTCCAAGACGATCCGCAGCCGGCCGATTGGCTTCAACACCAAATAGGGAAGTGTATGGTCGCTGATCTCATTGCCCAGAGCGCTCGTAGCCAAGACTAGCGTGGCCAGAGGGATGACCGTAGGCGCCAGCATGTCAAAGTAAGTATGCGCTAGGAAGGTACGGCTCGTTATCCACTGGCTCCCAAGCAAGTAGATAGCGGCCAGGACGATGGATATGGCGGCGAAGAATGCCACAACACGAATCGCTTTGCCGCCTCTAAATTGCCGGACGGTAAGCCAGAAGACTGGCAGACGCGAAACGACCGTCATTAGTCTTTTCCTTGGTTCAACTTCTTCGGCGAACGGATCGCCCTTACCCTGACCCTCTCCCTGGGAGAGGGGACGTGCTTCCAACTTTGGACTTTAGCGCTCGGTGATGTATGCGACGACGCTAGCGAGTGAATCGTCCAGCGCCGCGACCTCGTACAAGCGGAGCCCTTCTGCCCGCGCAATGCCGGAAATGCTCCCGTAGAGCTCGCGGACGTCGTCGGTTTCGACCACCACCACATCCTCCCCCGCTAGACGAATACCGCGTAGCGCCGGGAGTCGGACCAGCGCCGCAGCGAGTTGCCGGGGATCATTGGTGCGAAGCCTGACATTGTGGGCGTGCTCATCGAGTTTCTCCCTAATGGCATGGAAATCTCCGGCCGCCGCGAGCTTACCGTTGACGATCACCAGAATCCGGTCGGCAAACCGCTCTACCTCCCGGAGAATATGCGAGGAGACTATCACTGTGCGCCCCGCGGTGCCCAAGTCTCGGATCAGCTCGATCAGCTGAACCCGTTGGTAAGGGTCGGTGCCGTTGAGGGGTTCGTCCAGGATTAGCACATCTGGATCGTGCGCGAGAGCAGCGGCGATCTTGATCCGCTGCCGCATTCCCTTGGAATAGCCTCCAATTGCCCGATCGGCATCGTCGAGCAGGCCAGTGGTGGTGAGCACACGCCGGGTGACATTATCCGCGTCCGGCAAGCCCTGCAAGAAGGCGTTGAGGCGCACAAACTCTCGGCCGGTGAGAAATGGATAGAGATTCTCACCCTCTGGGACGAGCGCCAGGTGCCGATAGAGACTCGTGTCACCACGCACTGGCCTGCCCAGCACACGTACTGAACCCATCGAAGGCTTGGTCAACCCGGCCAGCATCCTGAAGAGTGTCGATTTGCCCGCGCCGTTCGGCCCAAGCAGCGCAGTGACCCCAGGCTCCACGTTAAACGAGACGTCTGACAGCGCCACTACGTCACCATACCACTTGGAGACGCCACTTACCTCGATCGTCGGTGCCGGTACTGGTCGCACCTGCTTAGCCGTTTCATTCGATGCCGCAGGCGGTTTCTCATTTCTCTGTGTCATTCTAGTCTTCCATGAGATAGCGACGGTACATCGCAAGTCCACAGATCGCCACAACGGCCGCCACGGCGAGCAAGTACCACCAATCGGGCAGCCCAGCCTCGAGGACTATCGGCTCGATCCTATCGCTGCGCGTGGCCGAAAAGATCCACTTCGTGAAACCCTGGGGCACGGCCAGTGGATCCGCAAGCACGAAATATCTGTGCCACTCCCCTTCGACTGTCGCAAACAAGGCGCTGGCGATGGCTGACATGATCAGCGTGCCACCGACAGTTGTCGCTGAAGCGATCCCCTTCCGGTCGATATACACCGCCACAACAGTGGCAATGGCGCCATAGAACAGCGCGACTAGCGTACCGGCTAGCATAATGGCTCCGAGATCGGTGAAGTGATCGCCGAAATACTCGACTGGGCTGGAGGCGAGAAACGTGTAGCCCAGGAATAGCAGCAGCGCCGGTAGAAAGGCGATCGTGCCGATCAGAAACCCCATAGCCCCGATCTTAGCCAGGAGGTAGTCCAAGCGGCTGATCGCACGGGCGAAGTAGACTTGCAGAACGTGCTCCCGCCGGTCGTCGCAAATCATCTCTGGCGCGACCCCTGCGGCAAAGAGGAGGATAATCAGGGTCAGCATCTCGTAGAGATTGAAGTAGCTGAACCGCACCTGATCGGCGATGGGGCCCAGCAGCGCCTTGACGCCGATGATTACGATCACCGGCAGGAAGGAAACCACGTAGAGCCCGAACGGGATGATCTTGGCCGTCCAGCGCTTCTTAATGCCAAGGCCGCGCTTCACCGAGTAGAGCACAAGAGCACGGATGGCATGCGCGCGGCCCTCGCGGCGGCCCTCGTAGTGGCGATAGCCAAGATCGAAGACCTCGCCATAGGGCTGTACCTCTGCGGCAGCAGTTGGCTGACCTTCACCTGGCAGGCTGGACACTGGCTCCCTCCTGCACGTGCTTGGCAACCACGCGTTGGATATAAACGTCCTCCAGTGAACGAGTGCCGACATGGAGTGACCGCAGTGCCACTCCCAGATCGGCCGCAGCATCGCGGATCAGATCGAAGACCTCGTCGTCACGATGTTCAATAGAAAGCTCCGAATCGCGCCGGGTGACGGCCAGGCCGGCGGCAGAAATCCTAGATAGAAAGGCCTCGATATCGCCTTCGATCTCTACGACGATATCACCCGCACCTTCGATCAGGTCATTCACCGGGCCGGCTGCGACGAGACGGCCATGGTCAAGCATGATCACGTAGTCACACACCTCCTCAACGTCTTCGAGAATGTGCGAGCTGAGAATGACGGTGATCCCGAGCTCTCGGTGGATGCGGGCGACTAGGCGCAGCATATCGTCGCGGCCGGCGGGATCCATGCCGTTCGTGGGTTCGTCGAGAAACACCAGATCAGGATCATGGACGATCGCCTGTGCTAGCTTTACCCGCTGCTTCATACCGGTCGAGAATTCTTTGAGCCGCCGGTACCGCTCCTCGTCTAGACCACAGTGGTAGAGGGTTTCTGCCGCACGAAGGCGGGCGTTCTTTGCCGGCAACCCGCTCATCTCCGCCATGTGCGCGACGAAATCCGCGGCCGTCACATCTGACGGAAGGCAATCGGACTCCGGCAGGTAGCCCACGCGCTCACGTACCTTCACGGCCGCTCTGCCGACGTCGATGCCAAGCAGCGTTGCGGCCCCGGCTGTTGGTCTAGCGAGGCCAAGCAGGAGCTTGATCAAGGTCGATTTACCCGCGCCGTTGGGCCCGAGCAGGCCGATCGCCGCACGTGGGACTTCGAGGTTCAGCCCTTCGAGGGCCACGACGCGTCTGTACGTCTTGCGCAGATCCATAGTGACTACTATCGGATCATTCATCAACTGCCTCATGATCGATCGCTACTCGCCGCCGGATTGTAACACTTGGCTAGGGCAAGAGCAACCTGACTGCGAAGCGGCTTTCTGCGCTGACCACGCTTTGCACCATAATCCGGCATTGCTGAGCCAGGATGATCTCCCTGGCAATCGTCCGGCCGAGGAAGGAGCCTGCCCCTGACGTGGAAGCGTCGCGGCGTGGAAGCGGTCAAATGTGGGGCAAATCCTTTTCGGCGATACTTGTGTTGGCAAGTGAGATATCGTCGTCGATATGTCGTCCTTATCGTCCCTCGCTTCGAACACTATACGACCGATTGGCTCAGAATGTTTCAACACATTTTCCGTGAACTGGGCTTGCCCGGTACCAGACTACGGACTATGATGCCCGTGCCGCGTTGCGCCAGCGGTGGGGAGCAAGTCTGTGAATTCAGCTATGGCAGCGCAACCTGGCTGCGGTCTGGCTTGCGCAACTGGTCAGCGCAGTCGGCTTCAGCTTCATCGTTCCATCATTCCACTTTTTCGTTCGCGATCTCGGTGGCGCCATCGTGCCGAACTAGGTCTTCGTTGAACCACTGAAGCGATTGCCTGATTTCCACAGTATGTGCCCTCCTGCTAGCACCGTAGCTCAGCCCTATCCTGCCTCCCAGAGGCAATCCTTCTGGCCTGAAACCCTACAGACCTAGGCACGTATCTTACGTTAGGGTAGGAATAACGGTTTAGAGTGGCGACATATGGAAAGCGGGCTGGCTGCCCGTAGAAAGGAGACTATCATGGAGGCGAAATGTGCGACCTGCAAGGCGCGGATGCGAGCTGAGCAGAATCCAAGAAGCTTCTGGAGCATTTTGTGGCGGTGGCATACCAAGATCTGTCCCGGCTGGAAAGCATATCAAAAGGAAGTAGCGAGGCAAGCTTCAGGTTCGTCTTGCCCCTAGTCTGGCGCGGTTACTTTCCCTCGCACCCTTTTGGATATGTACATGCTGCTCACTTCGAACGGGGCTTCCTGCCGAAGGCAGCGGGCTTCCCGGGGCCATAAGCAGGCCTGTCCGCTGCAGGCCCGCTTGCAATTCCCCGGCACCGCCGCGAGGCTCTCCGTCCCCCGCGTGCTTGACGGCATGTCAACGTATTGCGTACAATGGTTTACGGTGGACGTTTGATTTTGATAAGGAGCCCTATGATGAGCAATACCGACAAGAACCTGGGTGAAGCCTTTGCCGGTGAGAGCCAGGCTAGCCGAAAGTACACGTACTTCGCTAGCAAGGCCGATTCGGAAGGCCACAAACAGATCGCACGATTATTCCGCGCAGCAGCGGAAGCCGAAACCATCCATGCGCGCAATCACCTGAACGTGCTGAAAGGGATCAAGTCGACCAGAGAGAACCTGGCAGCGGCCATTGGCGGTGAATCTTACGAATTCACGAAGATGTACCCGGAATTCATCGAGCAGGCCAATGCCGAGGGTGCCAAGGACGCCGCCGAAAGCTTCGACCTGGCTAACAAGGTCGAGCGGATTCACCACGACTTGTACCAGAAGGCGCTCAGCAAACTGGAAAATGGGGAGTCCATGGAGGAACAGCCCTTCTTCGTCTGCCAGCACTGCGGCAACACGGTGGAAGGGGAAGCGCCCGATCGCTGTCCAATATGCGGAGCGCCGAAGAGAATGTTTGTCCGCATCGACTGAATGATGCGATGCCCGCAGCTAAGCCAGGCTGGCATGAGCGATGCGTCATTCGGGTTTGGAGGAACCGGCAACCGCCGGGCGGCATGATTCGTGCGGAGGTCCACTGCATGGCACCGATGGGTCAAGCGTGTATACCTTGATGGCATTGGCAGCGAGGAAGACGATAATGGCGAGGAGTTGAGCCATGCGCGTGTTGCTGGTTTCGTTGAACCGCGAGACTTTCCCTACCCCGGTGATGCCGGTCGGCGTGCTGCACATTGCGGCCAACTTGCGTACGGCCGGACACGATGTGCGGTTTCTTGACCTGTGTTTCAGTCCAGTCCCAGCGGCAGACCTGCGGGCCACGATTGCCGACTTTAAACCGGGCCTGATCGGATTCTCTTTGCGCAATCTAGAAAACCACGTGATGACCGACTATCGCTCCTACCTGCCGGAGGCCCGGGATCTCATTCAGACCGCGATGCGCAGCACGACGGCGCCAACTGTCGCTGGCGGTGCCTCCTTTTCACTGTTTCCCTGCGAGGCGACCGCCTATTTGAAACCGACCTACGGCCTGGCTGGCGAAGCGGAGCACACCGTCGTGGAGCTTGTCCGACGTTTGGAGACCGGGGAGCCTGTCGGCGATATTCCAGGTCTCTGCCAGTGGCGGGATGGCCAGGTCGTAGACAACCGTGCCGAGCAGATTACGGATTTCACTCAGCTCCCGCTCCCTGCGTTGGATCTCTTTGACCGTGACGCGTACAGGGCGGCTCATGCCACCTGGGGAGTAGAAACGAAACGGGGCTGTGAGTTCAGGTGCGCGTTCTGCGCCGAATCGGCGAAACATGAGCACTACCGCTTGCGAGAGCCACGGCTGGTTGTGGACGAAATGGAAGCGGCGGTGTCACTTGGGCTCAAACGGCTGAGCATCGTCGACGGCATCTTCAACCACCCAGCCGATCATGCCGTCGCCGTTTGTGAGGAAATCCTACGGCGGGGCCTGAAAGTCAGGTGGTCGGGAGGCCTGACCCCAGTTGGTCTGACGGCCGAGATCCTCGACATCATGAAGAGGGCAGGGTACTCCGACGCCTCTTTGGGGTTGGATGCCGCATCGACAAAGATGCTTCGGGTCTATCAGAAAGCTTTTACGGCAGACGACGCTTTGCGTGCCTTTAAGCTTCTGGCGCAGGCAGGCATTCCGTTCATCACCAATGTGCTTCTCGGCGGCCCGGGCGAGACAATGGAGACGATCGCCGAAACCATGTCCTTCCTAGAGACTATCCCTCAGCCTCGGATGGTGTTGTTCGCCATGGGTATCCGCATTTACCCGGGTACTACTTTGGAGTTGCTGGCGCGGGCCGATGGGTGGTCAGAAGGAGACCAAGGAATAGCGGCACCCCGATACTACTTTTCAAGCGCGTTGCCCGCAGATGCGATTGACCGCATCGAGCAGGTTTGCCGAACCCACGACAACTGGTTCACGCCGCGGAAGGAATGGGAACTCTTTCGGCCAAGGTCCTGAGTCCGCTCGAGTCGGCCTCGCCGTTGAGGCGCAGAGACCTGCAGAACCTAGTTGGCTCACCGGTCAGTGCCAACCAACGACTACTTAGTCCTCGGTCTGGGTGATGCCCAGCGCCTCCTCCACGGACATGAACCTGTCCTCTTTTAGCCAACAGACGAAGCGGGGATTAGCCAAAGAAATCTGACCAATGTCGCCGTGCTCCTGTACCAGCGCCTCCAGTCGGCGTGCGCACGTCTGACACAGACGCTGGAACTTCCCTTTGTCCCAGACCATACGGAACTGGCCGCCACTAGCATCGCCAGAGCACTTCAAGCATTCCATCGAACGAATCCTTCATCCTCGAGAATGATCATCACCATGATACACTGGGTTGGGCAAGCCTGTCAAAAGCGAACCGCATCGGTATCTCACGCTGATCAAATGTGGGAAATTGGTTCCGGCTATCGCCAGAACATGACAGCATTGGACATCACGAATCAAGATCCAAGATGGAGCATCGATGGCGCTGAGAGGTTACCCGCCGGCGCCTAGTCGCGAAAAGATGGCCCACACCGAGGGATCTTCGTGACCAAGCCGCCAGCCACCCACACCGGCAAGGTCATACTTGAGGGCCAGAGCCAGCTTCGCCTCGAAGCTCTGGGCGTTCTCGAACCACACTTCATGTTCCTCACCAGCCGCCGAGTAGGTGAAGAACGGTGCCTGCACCCTGTCGTCATACCGTACGATCGCACCGTTTCGGCGTGCCAGCTCAATTGCATCACCGTAGCGGAGAGCAGTTGCCGGCGGGCCCTTGGTGCGATTCCAATCGTAGCCGTACCAGGGAAGGCCCAGCAGCAGCTTGGCGGCACCAATTTGGGTCGAAGCATATGCGATCGATCCTTCGACCCACGAGAATGGAGAGGTGGGCCCCGCCGTCGTGCCAGAAGAGGAGTAGTAGCCGTAGGCCATGAGGAGGATCAGATCATTATGCCGAGCAAGGGCGGCGTAGTCGTATGGACCAGCCCAGCCGGTCGTTGACTCTTGAGTCTTAGCGGCTACGGCCATGGTCACCAGTTTGCCACGCGGGTGGAGCGCCGCCGCTAGGTCGGCCATAAAGGTCGTCAGGTATGGCCGATCAGAGGCGCTGAGCCCTTCGAAATCGATGTGGATACCATCATAGCCTCGGGACAAGACTAGGTTCAAGATGGCGTCAATCGCTTTGGCCCGGACCGCCGGGTTGGCAAGCACGCCGTGGAAATCGGCCCCCCTCGCCGAGTTCTTGACCATCGGCAGCACCTTGACATTGCGGGACTTGATGAAAGAGGTTACTACTGGCGTCTCTTCGTCCTTGATCACTCCGGCAGCATCGATCGAGAAGTAGGTTGGGGAAACGCAATCAAGGGCGTCGATGTATTGTTTCAGCGAGTCTAGCGACTTCGGATCGGTAGGCACGTAATAGGCCCAGCGGATTCTTGGCACTGCTTCCGCCTCTTGGGGGGTGGTGACTTCTGCAGGGAAGAGACCAGCTTCCTTGGCGACATCGCCTCCATTGCCGACGGTTACGGAGCCGGCAGGCGCCCACGGTACGTCGGTTCGCCAATATTGGAACACGGCGCGCTGGGCCCTGACCACAAATACGCTTCCAAAATCGGCAGAGGACATGGGGAGGCCAAAATGACTCAAGGGGTCCGAGTCACCCCAGTAGGCAGCCCGGATCGCCGGGTTTGCATCTAGGAAGGACAGATGTCTCCGCACCACAGCAGGCCAGTCCAACCCTGCGTCATCTGCTGTGTCCCACGGTGGTGGCACCTGGCGGGTGCTCATCAGCCAGTCATCCTTCCCGCTCTCGTGGAGCAGGTCGAAGATGTTCGCGAAGTAGACCTCGCCCACCTCAGGTCGCCACTGCAGCACTGCCTTCTGTGTGACTTGAGAGACGAACCCGTGCCAAGCGAAGCGGCGAGAAGCCGGGTAACCGAGTGTGGCAACCCCGCCGAGACGCTGATACTCGCTCCACAATGGAGCCGCCGCATCGTCGATGATGCTATACCCAGCACGGCTCGCCCCGGGCGGCGATCCATTAGTCTGGGTGAAGAAATGCCCATTTGTGATTATATAGTCTAATGACGAAGCTGATGCCGGCGCAGAGAACGACAGGAACGATGATAGCAGCACCGTGAAGATCAAGAGGGAACAGACTTTCACCAAGGTCTCACTAATCCTCCGTGACTACGACTTCTGGCCTGTTCAGCATATTCCACGTGCGGGCTTCGAGCAGGCTAGGAGGGCTCGAGCCTAAGCTTCCTCGACGGCAGTATAGCACGTCACAAGCAGCCGTGTCACGAACCCGGAACTGCCATCGGATCGCCCGAAAGAGTTATCCGATTTCCGAACACTTGGCCTTGCAAATAGCGGTCGGAAGGACTAGCATAGATACTACAGGCATCTCGTGACATAATGGCCAAGAGATCATGGCCCAAGAAGACGCAGCCGATGGGAAGAAGACTAGGGAGGGCACGCGCGTTGCCCTCGGTTTTCGTTCCGAGGAGTGTCGGAATGTCAGATGAGAGAAACCACCCTATTCCCCTATCTCTAAGGGTTAGTCGACGGCGCAGATGGCCCACCTCGGAGCAGACGGCGGCCGACAGAAGGCTGTCCTGTTGGACACTTTGGGAATGCTCTGAAGCCGACAAGATGGCTTGTGCGGCATACTTCCGGCAGCGTAACTGCTGGGACATCTGGGCTTTGGTACCGCAGGAGCAGAAGGGGTGTTGCCTAAAGGCCAGCAGTTGCCAGAACTGCGAAATCACCCTGACTCGCTTCAACGACACCTTGCCTGTCTACGTAGATGTCGACGGGGGCGCGAGACCGATGCGCCCCGAAGACGGCAGCAGTGGCCAGGCCATCTGCATATACCTATCCCAGCACTACTTGGTGAATGGTCTTCCAATCTCTCCAGATCAGCTGAATGTGGCGCTGAAAAAACTTCTCGCGGAGGACGACGATAGGGAGGCCTTTCGCTGTCTGCGCGAGAACGCGCGTCTGAGCGTCGGCTACGTGGCAGCAATCTGCACTACGCACGACTTTCAGCGCTGCCCGCTCCTCAGGTTAGGTGCCTCTATCTAGCCAATCGCCTATCACAGGCTCTTCGTAGGCGCCTTCATCTTCGTCGTCAGACGGCAGGCCGAAGAGTTCGGCTGCGAGTTCTTCGTAATCCCTTTCCCAGACTGCCTGCCCGCGACTTTCGTATTCATCGGGCAACAGGATCCCTTTCTCCTCCAGCAGTTCGAGAAGGGCCCGCATGCGTACACGCCCGTTGATCACTTCCATACTCAGATTCTGGATCAGGCTGAACAGCCCGCTCACCCCGTTTCCAGGGTAGTCTCTCATCATCGTCAATTCTCCGTCTTGATACGTGATTTGCGATTCAGACATTCTGGCAAGAGCCGGAATCAGGGCCTCAACACCCTGTCTATTGCATCAGCCCGTGCCGCCCCGCGGTTTTCGCCACGGCAAGTCTGGCCGGGTTGACGAGGCGGAATCCGATGGCTGATGCGTGCTGCTATTTCACATTGCATCCTGCATGGTGTGTCGTCGGCAGTGGCCGAGAGTTGATAGCCGAACGCTGATCAATTGCTGATCATTAGTGATGGCCGCGCCTTAGGATTCCTAGAGTGAGCCAAAGGGCCATCGTCACTGCCGCCAAGAACCCGGCTGCTAATAGTGCACTTACGATCTCGAAAATGGGGGAACGAAGGTCGGAAGCACGGAGCAACTGCAGAAGCAGCGCGATCCCGATGGTGGCACTAGCCGTCAAGATGCCCAGAATGAGCCGATTCACCATGCGGTTGAGCGAATCCAGCACGTGCTCCGTTTCCTGTACCCGCACTGACACCGACGTGGTGCCGCGTTCCGCCTGCCCCAGCAAACGGTCTGCGCGGCGCGGCAGGGTAACCATGAGCTGACTGAGGTCGAGCACTGCCGGCAGGACGCGCTTCCCCCAACGCTGGGGGAGATAGGACTTCGCTGCTAGTTGCCGCACGTATGGTGGTACCAGGTCAGTCAGGGTGATTTCGGGATCGAGTTGACGGGCCAGCCCTTCATGCATGTTCAGCGTCTTAATCATCAGCACGAGATGAGCTGGAACAGACAGTTCGCGGCGGCGGACCATAAGCATGAACTCCTCCAGCATCCTGCGTGTGTCCATCTCCTTAAGGGGCAGTCCCCAGTAGAGCGAGATCAAGTGCTCAAGATCCTGCTTGAGGTGATCGAGTTGGAAGGTCGTGCCGACGATGCCCAAGGCTGACATACGATCGAGGATGCGGTCGATGTCATGCTCGACCACCGCGGCCAGGAGATGCAAGAGATTCTCGCGGGTTTGCTCGTCTAGGCTGCCTACCATGCCGAAATCGACGAGCCCGATAGTCTCTCTCGGCCCGATCAAGAAGTTGCCTGGGTGCGGGTCGGCGTGAAAAAAGCCGTCCTCCAGGATCATCTTGAGCACGATGCGCAGGGCCTTCACCGCCAGCTTGTGACGGTCGATGCCCGCGGCATCCAGAGCGGCGAGGTCGTTGATCTTGATGCCGTCGATGCGCTCCATGGTGAGGACGCGCTTTGTCGTGTATGGCCAGAAGATCTTCGGAACCCGCAGGTTGCTGTCCTGAGAGTAGTTTCGCGCGATCCGTTCCGCATTCCGTCCCTCGCGAACGTAGTCGAGCTCGGCTCGCAACGTGTCGGCGAATTCATGGACCATCGCCGGAAGATCATAGACCTTTCCCCAAGCGGTGCGCGTCTGCGCCAGGCGCGCGAGGTCCATTAGCACGGCGAGGTCTGCCTCGACCAGCCGTTCAACGCCGGACCGGCGAACCTTGACCACGACCTCCTCGCCTGTCAAGAGCTTGGCGGCGTGGACTTGGCCGATGGAGGCAGAGCCGAGAGGTTGGGGGTCGAAGTGGGTGAACAGGGCCTCGGGCGCCTTCCCCAGCTCGGCGGTAATCTGCGCCTCCACCACCGAGAGCGGCTCGGGCGGCACGTCGTTTTGTAGCTTGGAGAGTTCGGCGATCAGATCGGGAGCGAGCAGATCGGAGCGCGTAGAGAGGATCTGACCCAGCTTGATGTAGGTGGTGCCAAGCTCCTCGAGTGCTAGGCGGAGCCGCTCGCCTCTGGTAAAGGACTTGGGTCGGCGATGACCTCTGAGCATGCCCCACGAAATGGGCAGCAGGTGTCCTAGCCCAAGCTGATCGACCACGTAGTGCTCGAAGCCGTGGTGAACGAGAACCTGCACGACGCGGCGATAGCGATCCACCGGACCATGCCTAAGTTGGCCTATGCTCACTGTGTCTTGTCCTTAAGGGAGATTGTCTAGCGCTTTCTTAAGCCGGTCATAGGTGGCAACCAACGCCTCGGGCATGGTTTTGGTATCGGCCAGAACAGGCATGAAGCTGGTATCGCCTTGCCACCGGGGTACGATATGCATGTGGACATGCGTCTCCACTCCGGCCCCTGCGACGGCCCCGACATTCATGCCGATGTTGAACCCCGCTGGGTTCATGGAGTTCCTAATCGCTTTCAGGCAGCGGCTGGTCAGCTGCATCATCTCTGCTTGCTCGTGGTCCGCCAATTCCTCAGGGGTGGCGATATGTCGGTATGGAGCAACCATGAGGTGACCGGTATTGTAGGGGTAGAGGTTCATCAAGACATACATGGTCCCGCCACGCAACAGGACCAGATTCTCCCTGTCTCTTCCTTCAACGGCTTTCGCGCAGAGAATGCATTCAGTCGGCTTTTCACCCAAGATATACTCCATTCTCCATGGGGTCCAAAGAATCTCCATTGGTTATGCCCCTCGGTTCAAGCAGTTATCGGTTGGCAGTTTCTGATTATCAATGACCCGCTTGCTGCCCAGCGGCCAGTCTTGTTCTCATTTTGTCATCCCGACAACATTCGTCCCATCTTGCCGTGTAAGGACGAGGAGCCGGGCGGGCCAGGCCCCGGATCATGGACACGAGTACTCGTAAGTCGGTCCATTGCTGTTGGCCCATAGTTTACCACGTGCGCCGATTACTGGAAAGGGGAGCTTGATGCCGAGAATACAGCCGCGTTCGTTGCAAAACCCTGCGCCATTCACTAGAATGGACACAAAGGAGACGGAAGGAACCGAACTTGTTCGTTGGCGAGTTGAGCGCCCTAGGGTCGGCTGTGCTTTGGGCTGTGACCAGCCTGATTTACAAGACCCAAGCTGGGCGGGTGAGTGCAACCGCCCTCAATGCGCTGCGTTGCCTTATCGCGGCGGTCTTCTTCGCTTTGGTCGTCGTCGTCACGGGCCGAACCGGCTCATTTGCCATAGTGCCGACGAAGACTTACGGTGCGCTTACGGCATCGGTGCTGGTTGGCATTGCGCTAGGGGATACGGCCTATTTCCGGAGCATGAACCTGGTGGGCGTGTCGAGAGCCTTACCCATCTCTGGCTCGTTCCCCCTTTTCACACTAGTCTTCGCACTCCTCTTTCTACACGAGCCCTTGACCATGATCGCCGTGATCGGCGCCTGCCTGGTCGTCGGCGGTGTCTGTCTAGTGGCAATGCCTCGGGGTGACACGCCCACGGCAAAAGAACCGGTAGGGGCGAATCACCGCCTCGGCGTAGCGATGGCTATTCTGGCGGCGCTCTGTTGGGCAGCTTCGGCGTCAGTCCTCAGTTGGGGAATGGGTGACGTAGACTTGCTGATTGCCAACGCAACTCGTCTAACTATCGCAAGCTTCATCCTCTCACTATCAGCCTTTCGGCAGGGGCAGGGCCTGGGCATCCCTGGGCTCGGGCGTCGAGGCCTCGGCCTGGTTGCCATTGCCGCCGTTTTCGGCAGTGGATTCAGTGGTATGCTTTTTCTTGGTGGCGTTCAATACGCCGGTGCAGCAGTGGCGACGACGCTCTCGTCCACCGCCCCTCTCTTCGCCGCGCCGCTCTCGCGCATCTTCCTTGGAGAGCAGCTGACACGCCAGGTTGCCTTGGGGACGGTGCTCTCCTTCACCGGCATCGTGTTGATCGTGATTAGGGGCCTGTAGGCCAGTCTCGCAGACCCCCTTGAGGCGGCCGAGCGCCAAGCCTGCTCGGAGCCTAGTCGCCCGTTAGTTGATGGACGGAAAGCGGCACCAAGTAGGACCTGGTGGTTCCTTCCTGGATCGCGAAAGGCTCGGCCCGGTCCCCTCGCACAAAGCATGGCACCCGGATACCGCCCTTGAGCGATTCTTCCTTCTGCCATCTTGTGCCACACACAGGACAAGTAAACTCCCCCACACGCATCGTCTTTCCATGACGGAGGATGATTTTGGCGCAGCAGCGATCGGTGAGCGGATCATCTCCGTCCTCCGCGGCCAGATATGGGAACTCAGCATCCTCGCTCTGGCGGACGCGATGAACAAAGACACGTTGGTTAGTCTTGCGTCGAAAACGCCCCGGCTCCAGCTTTTCCCATTCGGTCGCGCATTCGGGACAGCGAAATGCGGCACCTGGCTGGTAGTGCTTGCCATATTCGAGGATCCAGTCTTCGCAACAATCAGGGAGAACCGTTCTTATGGGCATGACTGACTCCAGTGCGAAACGTCTTTGGTGTTGTTCGGGCAAGCGGTACTCGGGTCACCAGCACAAGGGGCAGCCTGTGCTGGAGGAGGGCCGCACCGCAAAAATGCCTGCAGTATTATATACCGCTACACCGAAGGCAGGCAACATTCAGTTCGGTAGCCGCATGGAGCGGCTTCTCTATCGCGGAGCTTTCTTGTGGCGGTGCACCGGCAGTCCGAAGCCACCCCTCGGCTGATACCTGACCGCTGACGGCTATCTAGTGTTTTCGCCAGCGCAACTCCACATCACTGTCGGCAGCTGGGACTGGCGGTCTAATGGCAAGGTCCGAGACCTCGTCCGTGAGATTCAGTTTCAGACACTCCTGCGCCGAGAGGAAGCGGTCGTGCCCCGAGTAAATGAACTTTGTCCACCAGCGGCTGGTATGCAGACCTGTACGTTCGGCAAACAATTGGCCCATCATTTCGCGATATTGTTCAGCCAACTTCATGTAGTCCTTGAAGATTTTTTCGTCTTCGCCCGAAAGCACCCAACTTCCACCGTGCAGCATCATCGTCGAAAAATAGCCCATGCTCCGTTTCTCGCCTGCCTGAAAGATGATCGCACCCATGGAGTATGCATAACCGGTGATCACCGTGTTGATCGTCACGTGATAGTCACGGCGCACCTTCTGGATCATCTCCATGATTGCGAAACCAGCGCCGACCGATCCTCCGCCAGAATTGATGTAGATCACGATCGGTCTGCTGGGATCGGCCTGACGGTCGATGGACATCACTAGCAGTGTCTTCGAGAAGCGCTCTGCTTCTTCCTGCGTGATGTCACCCAGGAAATAGGCTCCCTGCCGATCCAGTTCATCTCGCCGCGCCGAGTATTGCCGAATGAGATCCTCGAGACGTGGTACCTGCATTTCCCCCCCTTACTACTTCTCTGCAGCGATTGTGCCAGAGTCTGTCTCTTCTGATTGTCTCTTGAGGCGATTATACCAACGAATGGGACCAAGTCAAGCCGTTAACCCCCGCCTGTGAATGGTCTATGATTCTGTCACCCCGTAACGGTTCAGTGAAAATGTCACCCATGGGGTACCATAAAGAGTATGGAACCGGAGATGGTGACATTGAACAAGAAGGAGCAGAAGCGAGCGTTGGT
>Ga0315298_1001528_pt1 | contig 42039 bp, 47 predicted proteins | sample WHS_1_MG_FD_203077 | JGI IMG/M metagenome (GOLD analysis project Ga0315298, IMG submission 203077) | Extremophilic microbial mat communities from Washburn Hot Springs, YNP, Wyoming, USA - WHS_1_MG | ecosystem: Environmental > Aquatic > Thermal springs > Hot (42-90C) | place: USA: Wyoming... | reverse complement strand
CAGTCTCACTGAAGCAGAGAAAGTTCTTAAAAACTTTCTTAAAAGAGCTCTTGAACATCCAAAGGGATCACCTGATAAAATTGTTTTAACTGTTGAAAGAATAAAAGAACCAATTCAAAAAATTAATACCCTTCCTCTGAAAACTGTATTCTGTAAATCTCCTGATGAAGCTCATGAAGTTGTTAAAAAATATCTCGGTGAACTCGGAATTTCTGAAAAAGCTCTGCTTTCAGCATGGAAGGTGATAAAAAATTATAAAATGAGGGGAGCTGCACTGATTGATTCTTTAAGCGGACACCGCCTTGAACCTGATAAGGAAAGAGGTGTAAGGGTATCAAGAATTCAGATGGATAAAAAAAGAAGAATTCAGATTTTTAAAAAAATTGGAAAATTATCCACTGAACCCCAGAGAGTCATTGAAGCATTAACTGTGGCATCAAAGGTGGCATCATGTCCTGAAATTATAGCAGAGCTCTGCGTTTCTGACAATCCAGATTATACAACAGGTTATATAGCTTCAAAACTATTAGGTTACTTAAGAATAACAAATATTAAAAATGAAGGGCAGGATATAGGAGGAAGAGCATTCTTTGTTAAAACTCCTTCAGACATAGAGAAACTTATAAAATTTCTTGAGAAGACTCCGGTAATAGTTATATGAAGCATAAAAAAATTTTTTTAATAGGAAATCCTGTTGCAGGTGGAGGAACTTTAAAAAAGATCAAAAAAGCTGAAAAGATTTTAAAAGTTAAAGGCTTTACAGTGGAAACCCTGCTTACAAAAGCACAGGGTGATGCAGAAAAATTCGCAAGACAGATAAATGAAATTTACCCTGACAATAGTATCGTTCTTGCTGCAGGCGGTGATGGAACATACAATGAAGTTGCTAATGGTCTTGCCTTTTCTGAGACTCCAATGGCAATACTTCCTATGGGCACAACTTCTGTGCTTGCAAAGGAGTTAAAGATTCCATACAGAATTGAAAAGGCAATTGAAGTATCGCTTAATGGTAGGGTTCAGAAAGTCCATCTTGGTAGAATAAAAAATCAGGAAAAACAGAGATTGTTTATACTCATGGCAGGAATAGGGTTTGATGGTAGCGCTGTTTATAAAGTAAACCCAAAAGGGAAAAGATATCTTAAAAAAATTGCATATATTTTAAGCGGAATAAAATCTCTCCTGAAATATACTCCAGCAGAAATTGAAATTTTTAACTCTGAGAAGAAAAAGGCAAATAATGCTGTGGTCTGCAATGCTTCATGTTATGGAGGAAGTTTCAAAATTGCTCCTCAGGCAAATCTCAAAGACCCGTATTTTTATGTTATTGTCTCAAAAACACACACCAGAATTGAACTCGCATGTCAGATCTTAGGAGTAATATTTGGATTTCATTTAAAATTAAAAAACATAGATTACTTCAAAACAGAAACTTTAAAGATTTCTGGAGATGCTCATGTCCAGATAGATGGAGATTATTTTGGTAAAACTCCTGTTGATATTGAGTTAATTAAGAATGCCCTTAACCTTGTCTTTCCTGGATAAAATCAGTACGGTTAATATTTGCACCCTTTTCAAACATAAGGATAATACTTATTCTTCTGTTTCTGGGGTCTTTTGGATCATCCTTTATAAGCGGAAGAGTATCAGCATAACCAACAACTCTTGCAATTTTTGTTGCTGGGACTCCATTGTTTTCTATTTCACGCCTTGCAGAAGAAGCTCTCTGAGTTGACAGTTCCCAGTTTGTTATATTGCCTCTTTTAAATGGAATAGCATCTGTATGTCCTTCAACTGCTATGCGTGCAGGCTCATTCTTTATATTTTCTGAAATTACACTTAAAATTTTTTTCGCTTTTTCAGTAGGCTCAGAAGAAGCAAGAGGAAACATTGGCTCACCCTCAAGATCAACTATCTGGATTCTTACACCACCTTCTACAGTATCTATCATTACGTGATCTTTCAGTTCCTTAAGTTTTTCCTCAACTGCCTTTTTCATTTGCTCCTTAAATCTCTCTGCAGGATTTTCCGCGGGAACACGAGTTTCTTCAGAAGCGGGTTTCATCTCCTGCTGGATTGCTGAAGGCTGTTGCATAAATGACTGACCGGATTGAAATAGATTGAAATTTTTAAAATATTCAGCAATTGCAGCTCTCTTAGCAGGTTCAAGCATCGTAAGAAGCCACAGAAGCAGAAAAAATGCCATCATGGCTGTTGTAAAATCAGCATAGGCCACCTTCCAGCTTCCACCATGATGGGCTTCCTCTCCTTTTTTAATCTTTTTAACTATTACTGTTGTCTTAGATTTATCTGACATTTTTAGCTACTGGTTACAGTCTCAGCCACTGGTTTGGCCTTTAATGCTCTTACTTCCTCTTCTAATTCATGGAATGTTGGTCTTAAATGATGCGGAATGCTTCTACGAGCAAACTCAATAGCAATCTGAGGAGCAGCTCCACTTACAAAAGCCACCAATGCTGATTTAATTACATTTAAATATTCCCTTTCATGATTTACATTTGCCTCAAGCCTTCTTGCAAGTGGACCAACAAATCCATAGCACATCAGCACTCCCATAAATGTTCCAACTAAAGCTGCTCCAACAGAGTGTCCTATGACTTCAGGTGGTTCTTTCATCTTTCCCATTGTTAAAACAACTCCTAAAACTGCTGCTACAATTCCAAGACCTGGAAGGCTATCAGCAATATTAAGAAGGTTTTTTACAGGCTTTGATTCTACTTCATGGAGTGTATCAATTTCATTATCTAAAATGCTCTCAAGCTCATATGGAGAAACCGTTGTTGTCATCACTGTTCTCAGGGTATCTGTAAGAAATCTCATTGCATGATGATTCTTCATAAATTCAGGATACCTGGATAGAATAGCACTGTTTTCCGGTTCCTCAATATCCTGCTCAATTGAGATAAGACCTTCTTTTCTGATCTTGGTGAGAAGCTCACTGAGAAGTAGCAATGTCTCCATATAATCCTTTTTTGAATAGCCCTTACCACCTGTGATCGTGCTAATTATTCCCTTTATTACTCCCTTTAAAACATATGGAGGAGAAGCGATTACAAGAGCACCAGTTGCAGCACCGAATATTATTAAAACTTCAGCAGGCTGAAAGAGAACTGAAAGATTGCCCTTTTCAAGAAGATAACCACTAACTATGCTTCCTAAGACAACTAATCCACCAATTATTACAAACATTATGTTTCTCTTTTTTGCCTCAGTATCTGTCTTTGTCTGTGGAAAACAAATCTTATGATATGGTCTCTGATATCCTCTTCTATGTTGATAAATTTTACAGCAATTCTGTGAGCATTGCCAGATTTTTCACATTTTACAACCTCTCCATAAAGATACAATGCTACAGGTAAAGGACTTTCAAGAACTGTTTTTAACTCAAGTATATCTCCTTTTTTGTACTCAGTATCAGAAAGAAAACTCATTCCACCACCACTTATATTCACTTCAACTACAGGCAGGCAAGCAAAGTCTTCTTCGCGTAAGCTCCAGAGATTAATAAGGTAGTCAAGCTTTGAATTAATTATTTTTAACCATTCTGCAAGAGCTCTGTCAGATGGTTCTTCAGATGGAGCATGCATAAAAGCAATCTCTCCTGAAATTCTTGCTTTTATGCTCTGTTTTTCTTCCGCAGAAACCAGTCTTACTGTCAGAGGGATAATGGCATCCACTCTGGAAAATTCTCTCATTTTTATGTAATTTTCTTCCATATTTACCATTATAATTACCTCAGTATAATAAGTTCAACCCTTCTATTTTTAGTTCTTCCTTCCGGAGTATCATTATCAGCTACAGGTCTGTATTCTCCATAACCTGCAATTAAAAATCTATCAGGTGCAAGTCCTCTCTGAAGTAAAAAGTGTAAAACCGATGAAGCCCTTGCTGCAGAGAGTTCCCAGTTTGATTTATAAATAGAGGTGGATGATAAGGGAACATTATCAGTATGTCCCTCTATTGCAACCTTTCCAGGTATTTCCTTCAATTTCTCAGAAATTCTCATAAGCGCATCAGAGGACTCAGGCTTAAGATAAGCTGAACCTGAATCGAATAAAAGGGAATCTGGAAGGATTATTACCACACCCCTTGCATCTGACTTTATGGTTATCCCTGAAATGTCGTTGAGAAGCTTTCTTAGGTCTTCAATAATAGCTTTATTACGATCTTCCTCAAATGAAATTGGCTCATCAATTACTTTAAATACTTTTCTTAAAGAACTCGTCATTTCTTGAGCTTTCGTAAAATCAATATTTGATAGTGCATAAAGAGCCACAAAAAATGTAAACAGAAGAGTTAAAAAATCAGAATATGAAATAAGCCAGCGATGAATGTTCTCTTCTTCGTTATTATTATTTCTTCTTTTCACTCTCATATTCTTTCTTTCTGACGCTCTTTGATGAATGCTTCAAGTTTTGCTCTTAAAAAATAGGGATTTATACCTGCTTCAATGCCGAGAATTCCCTCAACCATAAGTTCCATAAGCAGAATTTCATCTTCAAGTTTATTGGTTATTCTTTTTGCCATTGGAATAAATATAAGATTTGCTGAACCAACTCCGTAAATTGTTGCTACAAATGCTGTTGCTATACCTATACCGATTTTTGAGGGATCTGCGACATTTTTAAGAACATGAATAAGTCCAAGAATGGCTCCTATGATGCCAATTGTAGGAGCAAAGCCTCCTGCAGAATCGTAAACCCTCGCAGCTCTTTTTATAGTGTCTTCATATGCTGAAATCTCTTGATAAAGTGATTCTTTAATAATTCCTGGGGACAATCCATCAACTACATAAGTGATTCCCCGTTTTAAAAAAGGATCATCTATCCTGCCAATCTCTTCCTGAAGGGCTAAAAGCCCCCTTTTTCGAGCTACGACTAAAAGATCAAGAATGGTTTCTACAGTTTCATCAAAGTTGAGATTTCTACTAAAAAATATAAATTTTAATCCAAGAAATGCATTAACTATATCCTTGAACGGAAAACTGAGAATTGTAGCACCTGTTGTGCCTCCAAAAACAATAATCGCTGCTGCAGCCTGAGCAAGATGAGCTGTAGTTCCACCCTCAACTATATTTCCTGCAATAATTGCTCCGATACCAATAATTAAACCGAGTAAAGCAATTAAGTCCATTTTTTAATATAAACATATTTAAAATATTTATCAAGAGATTTGGTTCAAATATTTTCTTTTTTTGTTTCTTCATCTACATTTATCAAGAACCTCTCTTATTTTCTTTGCCAAATATTCAATGGTGAAAGGTTTTTGAATGAAATTATAGGAGTTCTCATCAACACCATATTTTTTAAGAGTATTTTCCGGGAAAGCAGACATATACAGAACCTTAATATTTGGTCTATATTTTTTGATTCTTCTTATTAACACGGGACCTCCTATTCCCGGAAGAACCACATCTGATATTACAAGGTGAATAGTTTTATTATAAAATTGAGCCAGAAATAAAGCTATATCTGTTGTCATTGCCTCAAGTGGTTTGTAACCAAGTTTTTTTAAGATTTCAATTATCAGTTTTCTTATATTTTCATCATCATCTATAACAAGAACTGTTTCATTACCTGTATAGATTTTATCTATTTTTTCAGCGGATTCTTTTTCTATTTTTTTATCAACACGTGGTAGATAAACTCTAAATGTTGTTCCTTTACCTTTTTCACTATGGACTGTAATGTTTCCTTTATGCTGTTTAACTATACCGTATACAGTTGACAATCCCATTCCTGTTGAATATTCTTTCGTAGTAAAAAATGGATTGAATATTTTATCTGCAATATGGGGTGGTATGCCAGCACCAGTATCTGTAAAAGAAATCATAACATACGGTCCTTTTTTTAAACCGTTATATTTATTCAGATATTCGTCATCAATTTCCACATTAGAGGTTTCAATAATGAATTGACCACCAAGAGGCATAGCATCTCTTGCATTTGCAGCAATATTCAATATAACACGAATGATTTGCGAAGAATCAGCTTCAACAGTCCCAATGTCAGGAGATAGTTTTTTCACAAGCAGAATATCTTCACCAAGTAGTCTTTTAAGTGTATCCTCAATATTTTCAATCATATCATTCATATTTAGGACTTCCAGCTTAGGTTTTTGTTTTTTACAGAATGCAAGTAGCTGTTTAACAAATCCTTCAGCTTTTTCAACTGAAGAAAATATGGTTTTAAGGTATACACTAACAGGGTCATGTTCGCCGATTCTTGCAATGGAAAGCTGGGTAAATCCTTTAATTGGAGTAAGTATATTGTTTAAATCATGGATAATACCTGCTATAAATCTACCAATTGATTCCATTTTCTGAGACTGAATTAACTGTTCCTGAAGCCTTTGATTTTCTTCTTCAGCTTTTTTAATTTCGGTAATATCCCGAATAAAATTCAGCGTGGCTATTTTACCCTGCCAGTTTATTGGAACTGTTGTGGTTTCAATCCATACAGGATATCCCTCTTTATGAATAATTCTTAATTGATGCCTTTCAGGCAAGTCCTTTTCTCCCTTAAGCATTCTTGTATATAAATCCATTGTTTCAGTTATGTCATCAGGATGCAGAAATTCTGAAAAAGGTTTTGACAGTGCTTCTTCAAGTGTATATCCTGATATTTCAAGCATTTTAGGATTTACAAAAAGAATTTTATCATCCTGAGCAATAACTATGCCTTCTCCTGCATTTTCAACAATAATCCGGTATATTTCTGGTGATTTATTTAAATCATCTAACATATCTTAACCTTATTTTTAAATCGCCTTTCCGTTATAAGATATTGATTTATAAGGCTTTTTCGGGGGGGGGGGGGTAGAGTATAACAAATTACCTAATATGGAAAAGAAAATTGCTGTAGAAAAAATGATAGCATACAGCAACATAAAATAAAAATATCATAAATATAATAAAATTTCAACATTATCACCACAGGCATTATAATAAAATCAATGGGTAGAAAAATCGCAATCCTTCTTGGACCAACCGGAGTCGGAAAAACTGAGATATCAATTAATCTTGCCAAATTATTAAATGCAGAAATAGTAAGTTCTGATTCCATGCAGATTTATAAATATATGGATATAGGCACAGCAAAACCCTCCCTGCAACAAAGAAAAAAAGTTGTCCATCACATGATAGATATTGTTAATCCATGGGAGTATTTCAGCACAGGCAGGTATATTGAAATGGTAAGTGAAATTATTGAAAAAATATTTGAAAAAGGTAAAATTCCCCTGATTGTAGGAGGCACAGGACTTTATTTAAAAGCGATGACAGAAGGAATTTTTGAAGGTCCTGATGCTGACTGGAATCTTAGAACAGAGCTTCTTGAAGAAGAAAAAAAAATACCAGGTTCACTTTATAATCTTTTAAAGAAAATAGATCCAGAGCATGCTCAAAAAGTTAATCCTTCTGATTTAAGAAGAACTCTCAGAGCGATTGAGGTTTTTTTGAAAGAGAAAAAAACAATAAGTGAATTGCAGAGGAAATTAACAAAACCCCTTCCATATGAGTTTATAAAAATAGGTCTTACAAGAGACCGTAAAGAACTTTATAAAATGATTGAAGAAAGAGTTGATAAAATGATTGAACTTGGATTAATTGAAGAAGTCAGGAAAGTTCTGTCCCTGATTAAGAAAAATGCTACCACAAACTTGCCCCTTCCAGCATTACAGGCAATAGGATATAAAGAAATAGCTGGATATCTTGCTGACATGTATTGTATTGAAGAGGCAATAAGACTCATAAAAAAAAGAACAAAGATGTACGCAAAAAGACAGTTCACATGGTTCAGAAAAGAAAAAAATATAAAATGGTTTGATATAACTGGAAACCATGATGTAGAAATGATTTCTAAAAAAATTTTTGAAGTCTTTTACAGAGAGCTACGGATTGCTTATTGATTAAATAAGATTTATTATGTTATTTTATTTTTTAAAATTCTAAAACAGGACATAGCTATGACAAAAATGAAGGGTGCAGAAATATTAGTTGAATGTTTAAAAAGAGAAGGAGTAAAGTATATTTTTGGATATCCGGGCGGAGTAATTCTTGACATCTTTGATCTGCTTTATGACGACCCGGATATAAAACTGATTCTAACAAGACATGAGCAGGCTGCAACTCATGCTGCTGATGGATATGCAAGGGTAACAGGAAAACCTGGAGTAGTTCTTGTTACAAGCGGTCCGGGTGCAACAAATACAGTAACAGGAATAGCAACAGCTCATATGGATTCTGTTCCTCTTGTAATTTTTACCGGACAGGTTCCTACATTTCTTATTGGAAATGATGCTTTTCAGGAAGCAGACATTGTGGGAATTACAAGGCCATGTACAAAATACAACATTCTTGTAAAGGATGTCAAAGATTTAGCAAAACAAATAAGGGAAGCTTTTTATATTGCAACCACAGGAAGACCTGGTCCTGTTCTTGTTGATCTTCCAAAAGATATTACTCAGGGTAAGACAGAATTTATCTGGCCAGAGAAAATTCACATAAGAAGTTATAATCCAACATATGAAGGCAATATATATATGATAAAAAAGGCAGCTCAGGAAATAGCTAAGGCAAAAAGACCGGTTATTATTGCAGGTGGTGGTTGTATCATCTCTAATGCTCATGAATACTTAAAAGAATTAGCAGAGTTCACACAGATACCAGTGGCAAATACTCTTATGGGACTTGGAAGTTTCCCACGAACCCATGAACTTTCACTTGGAATGCTTGGAATGCACGGAGCTTATTATGCTAATATGGCAGTTCAGAACTCAGATTTGATAATTGCAATTGGAATGAGATTTGATGACAGAGTTACAGGAAAAACAGATGCCTTTGCACCACAGGCAAAAATTATTCACATAGATATTGATCCTACATCAATCAGAAAAAATGTTAGAGTTGACATACCAATAGTTGGAGATGTTAGCAAAGTGCTTGAAGTATTGAATAAAATTCTTAAAGAAGAAATAAAACCACAGTGGGAAGAGATCAGAAAGTCATGGCTTAAGCAGATAAATCAATGGAAAAAAGAAAGACCACTTAGTTACGAGTTTGATCCTGAAATAATAAAACCCCAATATGTTATTGAAAAAATTTATGAACTCACTGAAGGAAATGCTATTATCACAACAGAGGTTGGACAGAATCAGATGTGGACAGCACAATTTTATAAATTTGATCTTCCCCGCAGACTTGTAACTTCTGGTGGACTTGGTACAATGGGCTATGGATTCCCGGCTGCAATTGGTGCTCAGCTTGCTTTTCCAGATATGACAGTTATTGATATTGCAGGTGATGGCAGCATTCAGATGAATATCCAGGAGCTGGCAACTGCTGTAATTTATGACTTACCTGTAAAGGTTGCTATTATAAATAATAGTTATCTTGGAATGGTAAGGCAGTGGCAGGAACTTTTCTACAATGAAAGATATTCTTATACATATTTAAGTACAGCACCTGACTTTGTAAAGATTGCAGAGTCCTATGGTGCTGTTGGGTTAAGGGCAACTAAACCAGGTGAAGTAGAACCTGTTATAAAAGAAGCTTTATCTATAAGAAAACCTGTATTTATGGATTTTGTTGTTGACTGGAAGGAGAAAGTTTACCCCATGGTACCACCTGGAGCTCCAATTGACCAGATGATTTTTGAAGAAAAGAAAAAAGAGCGCAAACTGAGAGCTGTAAAATAGGAGGAAACTGTGAGACACACAATCTCAGTTCTTGTAGAAAACAAATTCGGAGTTTTGGCAAGAATTGCAGGATTATTCAGTGGAAGAGGATATAATATAGAAAGCCTTTCAGTAGGTGAGACTATAGACCCTCAGATATCCATTATGACAATTGTTACCACAGGAGATGACAGAATTATTGAACAGATAACAAAACAGCTTAACAGACTTATTGATGTTATCAAGGTTGTTGATTTAACAGAGATAGATCATGTGGAAAGAGAGATGGTTTTAATTAAAGTTGCACCCAAAAAAGAAAACAGGCTTGAATTATTAAAAACAGTTGAGATATTTCGTGGAAGAGTTGTTGATTCCGGTCCAACAAGCTATACAATAGAAGTTACAGGAGATGAGAAAAAAATTCAAGCTTTTATAGAATTAATGAAACCGCTCGGTATAAAGGAATTTGTAAGAACTGGTAAGGTCGCCATTCCAAGAGAAATATTCCATAAAAAATAATTCATGCAACTTAATGAATTGAAAGTTTCAAACATCAAAAAGGAGGTAAAAATGCAGAATAAACCAAGGGTATATCTTATTGATGTAACAAATAGAGATGGAGTACAGACTTCAAGAATACTGCTTCCAAAACTTTCCAAAACCATGCTTAATTTATATCTTGATGAGATGGGCATTTATCAGAGTGAAATAGGATTCCCCACATTGAAACATGAAGTAAATTATATAAATGCCAATCTTGAGCTTGCAGAGATGGGAGCTTTTAAAAGAATTCATCTTGAGGGTTGGGCAAGAGCTATTCCTGAAGATGTTGATTTAGCATTTAAAAACTGCCCAAAACTTAAACACTTAAATCTTTCAATATCAACTTCTGAAATTATGATTAAAGGAAAGTTTCAGGGGAAAAAGACATGGAATGACGTTGTCAAAAGTATGTATAATGCTGTTAAACTTGCAAAGGAGATGGGTGCAGAAACTGTGGGATTTAATGCAGAAGATGCTTCAAGAACAGAACTTAGCAGACTTATTGAATTTATTCTTGCTGGTAAAGAAGCAGGTGGAGATAGATTTCGTTACTGTGATACCCTTGGATGCGAAGACCCAATTACAATATATGAAAGAATTCATACTCTTGCCTTGGCAACAAAATTTCCCATTGAGATGCACTGCCACAATGATATAGGAATGGCTGAGGCTGTTTCTGTTTCAGGTGCCCAGGCTACAATTGAAGCAGGCGTTGACAGTTATATAAATACAACAGTGAATGGATACGGTGAGAGAGCAGGAAATGCAGATTTAGTTTCTACAATCCTTGCACTCAAATTTTCACATGGTTTAAGAGAGAAGTGCCCACTTGATGAGCATGTGAATCTTAAGATGGCATGGAAGATTGCAAAATATGCATCATATCAGTTTAATATCCCGATCACAATAAATCAGCCTGGTGTGGGAGCAAATATTTTTGCTCATGAATCTGGGATCCATGCAGATGGAATTTTAAAAGATAGAGCCAATTACGAACTTTACTCTCCAGAAGAAGTAGGTCGTGGAGAGCCAGAACTTCTTGAAACAGGAAGAATAATCACAACTGGAGAATATGGTGGAATTAAAGGATTCAGATATGTATACAGCAAACTTGGTATAGAATTTCACGATGACAACGAGGCAAGAAGAATACTTGAACTTGTTCAGTATGCAAATTTACATACTCAGAAACCACTTACTGATGATGAACTTAGATTTATTGCCAAGTATCCTGACATTGTCAGGCAAATTCTTACAGTAACACCTTAGGAGGAAATCTTAAACAATGTATACTATTACACTTATTCCTGGTGATGGAATTGGTCCTGAAATATCAGAGGCAATGATGCGAGTTGTAGAAGCTACAGGAGTAAAAATTCAATGGGAAATTCAGAATGCAGGTGAGGAAGTTTATCTAAAAGAAGGAAATCCTCTACCAGAAAGAGTAATAGAATCCATTAAGAAGAACAAAATTGCAATTAAAGGTCCTGTAACAACACCTGTTGGAACAGGTTTCAGAAGTGTTAATGTCTCTCTTAGACAGGCTCTTGATCTTTATGCCTGTGTAAGACCCTGTAAAAGTTTTAAAGGTGCAAAAACAAAATATGAAAATATAGACCTTGTTATAGTTAGAGAAAATACAGAAGACCTTTATGCAGGGATTGAATTTAAAAAGGGTGAGGCTGAAACTCTAAATTTGATAAAATTTATTGAAGAAAAAACAGGGAAAAAAATAAGGCAGGATTCTGGAATAAGTATTAAACCCATTTCAGTTTTTGGCACTGAAAGAATTGTTAGATTTGCCTTTGAATATGCAAGAAAAAATGCTCGTAAAAAAGTTACTGCTGTTCATAAAGCAAATATAATGAAATACAGTGACGGATTATTTCTTGAGGTTGCAAGAGAAGTTGCAACAAATTATCCAGATATAGAGTTTGAGGATAAAATCGTTGACAACATGTGCATGCAGTTAGTTCAGAAACCAGAGCTTTATGATGTGCTTGTTTTACCAAATCTTTACGGTGACATTATAAGTGATCTTGCAGCAGGACTCATTGGCGGATTAGGACTGGCACCAGGTGCAAATATTGGTGATGAATATGCAGTCTTTGAACCAACTCATGGAAGTGCACCAAAATATAAGGGATTGAATAAAGTAAATCCTTTTGCAATAATATTAAGTGCTGTTATGATGTTAAGGCATTTGGGTGAATCAGAGGCAGCAGATAAAATAGAAAAAGCTGTAGCAGAAATTATAAAAGAGGGTAAATCTGTAACCTATGATATGAAATATCCTGATGATCCAAATCCACCAGTAGGAACAAGGGAGGTTGCAACCGCGCTGGTTGAAAGAATCAGGTCCTTTTAAGTATGAATGAAATTTTTTTAATACTTCTTCTTATTATTTTAAACGGTTTTTTCGCTGCAAGTGAAATCGCAGTTGTTACATTAACCCGAACAAGGCTTAAACATCTTATTGAAGAAAAAAAATCAAATGCTGAAATAGTTCAGAAATTTAAAGAAAATCCAGATAAATTTTTAGCAACAATTCAGGTTGGAATTACTCTAATAGGCTCCTTTGCATCAGCTCTGGCAGGTGCCTATGCAGTAAAAAATATAAAACCTTTAATTGAGAGTTTACCATTCAACTTTTTAAGAATTTCTGCTGAGGCAATTTCTATAGCTTTAGTTGTAATAATAGTTACCTATTTTTCAGTTGTAGTTGGTGAATTGATTCCAAAATCTGTTGCTCTTGTTCATCCTGATTGGGTGAGCTTGAGAACTGCAAAATTTATTGATAGATTTTCAAAATTAACATTTATTTTTGTAAAAATTCTTACTTCAAGCACAAATTTTATTCTTAAACCATTCGGACTTAAAGCTTTTTCACAAAGAGGCTTTATTTCACAGGAAGAACTGAAACTTCTAATTGAAGAAGGAGAGGAAAAAGGAATATTTGAACCAGAAGAGCGTCAGCTTATCCACAGCGCTTTCAGTTTCAGTGAAATAACAGTCAAAGAAATCATGGTTCCAGCTCCTCAAATGGTTACTGTAAGCATTTACATGAGTATTGATGAGATGAAGGAAATTATCATGGATGAAAAATTTTCAAGATATCCTGTTCTGGGAAAAGATTTAAATGATGTTAGAGGAATCCTTCATGCAAAGGATTTTTATAATGCGCTTATTAAAAATCCAGAAGCGTTAGATATTAAGAAACTCCTTAAACCTCCAATGTTCGTTCCTGAAACAATGAAAATAAACATTCTGCTTAAAGAAATGCAGAAAAAGAGAGTTCATATGGCAGTAGTTGTGGATGAATATGGTGTTGTAACTGGATTGGTGACACTTGAAGACATTATTGAAGAACTTGTAGGTGAAATAAGAGATGAATATGATACGGAAATGCCTGTAATTACACTTCCTGATGGTTCAATGATAATTGATGCATCTATTTCAATAAGAGATTTAAAAGAAGACTATGGAATAGAAATTGAAGAATCTGAAGAATATGACACCCTTGGAGGGTTTATTCTTACAGCACTTCAAAAAATTCCTCGCGTTGGTGATACTGTAAATGTTAATGGTAAAATTTTTAGAGTAATTGAAATGGTTGGTCAGAGAGTATCAAAAATAAAGTATGAAAAAGGGTAAAGAAGAAATGGTTATGATATTACAAATTTATGTCTCAATAAGGCTACATTTTCAATATGATATGTCTGAGGGAACATATCAACAGGTTGAATTTCAATGAGTTCATATCCCTTTTCTTTCAGATATTTTAAGTCCCTTGCAAGAGTTGATGGCTCACAGGAAACATAAATAACCTTTTTGATCTTTTTTTTGGCAATTGCATCAAGCACTTCTTTCATACATCCAGTTCTGGGTGGATCCAGGACTATTACATCACCAATAATATCATCCATCAGAAGCACCTCCTCTGTCTTTTTACAATAATAGGTTACATTATCAAAATTATTCAGATTCATCCTTGCATCCCTGCAAGCAGTCCGTGCCTCTTCAATTGCAATCACTTTTTTTGCTCTTTCAGCTAAAAACACTGTAAATGTTCCAACCCCTGCATAGGCATCTATAATGGTTGTGTCATCTTCATTAATATAATCCAGAACAGCCTGAATCAATTTTTCTGCCTGAAAGGTATTGACCTGAAAAAATGAAGATGCAGAAATTATAAACTCTTTACCAAGAAGTTTTTCTGTGTAAAACCTCTGACCTGTTTCTATCTTCTTGGTATCAATCTCTGGTTGTATGAGCATCTGTTCTGTATTCACACCATATCTTATGGTTACATTATGTGTTTTTCTTCTTGGAGATTTACCCTGAAGCATTAAAAGCATTTTATTTATTTCTTCATGCATTATGTGACAGTATTCAACATGAATAAATTTATGAGTTCCTCGCATTTTAAAGCCCAGAAGATTCTGCTTGTTTATTGAAAAATCCGCTCTGTTGCGGTAATTATATGGACTCTTCGCCTTTATTGTAAGCTTTACGAAATCTTCAGGATTTTCAAATCCACCAATTCTTTTAAGCTGTTCCATAACAACCATCTCTTTAAGTTTTATCTGATAACTGTAGGCAATATGTTGAAAACTGCATCCTCCGCATATTCCAAAAACTCTGCATGGTGGGTTTTCTCTGAAAAATGAAGGCTCTATAACTTCAATAATCTCAGCTTTACAGTAATCTCTTTCATCTTTTGTAATTTTTGCCTTAACAGTCTCACCAGGGATACTATAAGGAATGAACACAACTTTTCCGTTAATTTTACCAATTGCCTCTCCAAGGTGTGCAATTCCTGTAAGTGTTACTTCTATTTCGCTCATAATGAAGATTCAAAACATGGAATGCAAAGAATTTTCCCGTTTAAAAGCCTCGCCCTTGCTTCCGCAACCTTTTCTCCACAGTGTTCACATCTGAGGCTTTTGAAAACTCTTGCCTCTCTGGGTGGTACAATATCAGGATAACTTATTTTAAGAATCTCCTCTTTTTTTGCTTTAAGTATTCTCTTAATTTTCTCATTTTTTCTTTTTTGAATAAAATTTACCACTTCAGGTCTTCTATCGCCTTTCATAAACATATGCCATATTTCCTTTTCCTTTTCAGATTCTTTAAATTCAAAATCTACTGAGATTCTTACAGCCTTCCCACTCTTTCTATCTATGAATGTATAAACCTGCTTTCCATAATCTCTGAATATGAGATTTCCTTTTCCAAAGGTGCATCCTGTAATAACTTGCACAGCATCTACAGCACAGGAGTCATTTTCAACAATGCATAAAATTTCTTCATCTTGAGGACGTTCTTTCAAGTTAAGTTCTTCAACCGCAGCCATTGCAACCCTGTATCCAACTGCAAGCCCCGGACAACTGTGCCCGTGAAACCTCACAACATCTTCAAATTTCATCTTTTCCTCCATCATAATTTGTAATAATCACCCTGTAACCTTCCTGTCCCATTGTTTTTGCAGTGCTGTAAGCTTCATCATAGTTTGTAAATTTGCCAACCCTGACCCTGTAAAAGAGCTCTCCCTTAATGTTTACTTTATTTATATATACATTATGATACCTCAAACTTAAGGCTTGTTTAAGTCTTGTAGCATTTTCAATCTCGCGGAAAGCACCAACCTGAATTGTTAGTGCTCCAGACAGCGGAGTATATTTTACATATCTTACATATCTCAGATCCCTTCCAAGCGGTTCCATTAAAACCTCAGCTGTTCCCGGACCGATTAATTCAATTTTTTTTGCTGATGCATATGACAGATCAAGGTCTCTTCCAGAAATAAAAGGACCTCTGTCATTTACTGTACATACCACATCTTTACCGTTTTGAAGATTTGTAACTTTAAGCTTTGTTCCAAATGGATATTCCCTGTGTGCACATGTGAAATCATACATATTGTATATTTCGCCCGATGCAGTTGGTCTTCCGTGAAAATCAGGTCCATACCAAGATGCCACACCTTTTTGAGCACCTTCAGGGAAGTATTCAACTATGGAAGGCTTTTTAGGAGCACAGCAAACTGTCATACAGATAATAAATAAAACAGTCCATTTAAGCCTCTCAATTTTCAACCTATAGAATGTATCTGCTGAGGTCTTCACTTTTGAGTATTTCACTTAATTTTTCTCTTACCATCTTTGCATCAATAACGATTTTCTGTCCCTTTAACTCTGAAGCATTAAAAGAAATATCTTCAAGGAGTTTTTCCATTACAGTATGAAGTCTTCTTGCTCCGATGTTTTCGGTTTTTTCGTTTACCTGCTGTGCAATCTCTGCAATCTCAACTATGCCATCCTCTGTAAACTCGAGCTCAACTCCTTCTGTGCTTAAAAGAGCAATGTACTGTTTTATAAGCGCATTGTCAGGTTCTGTAAGAATTCTCACAAATTCCTCCTTGCCCAGAGAACTCAGCTCCACTCTTATTGGAAATCTTCCCTGCAGCTCAGGTATCAGATCAGAAGGTTTTGCAACATGAAATGCTCCTGCAGCAATAAAAAGTATGTGATCAGTCCTTACAGGTCCGTATTTTGTTGTAACAGTTGAACCTTCAACAATCGGAAGCAAATCCCTCTGAACTCCTTCACGGGACACATCAGGTCCGTATGTGTCTCCACGTGATGCAATCTTGTCAATTTCATCAATGAATACAATTCCTGTCTGCTCAACTCTTTCAATTGCCTCCTTTGTTACCTTTTCCATATCAATCAGTTTATTAGCCTCTTCCTGAGTAAATATCTGTAAAGCCTCAGGAATTTTCACCTTTTTTCTTTTCACTTTTTCAGGCAAAAAACTTCCAAGCATCTCTTTAAGGTTTATTTCAATCTCCTCCATTGCAACATTAGAGATGATGCCAAAAGGGACAATCTTTTCCTTTAAATCTATCTCAATATATCTTTCATCAAGCAAGCCTTCTCTGAGCTGTTTCCTCAGTTTTTCCCTTGTTTCCCTGTATCTCGATTTTTCCTCCAGTGTATCCATATCCCTTCCATATCTTGGTTGAGGCAAAAGGATATCAAGAACTCTCTCTTCTGCCATCTGCTTTGCCTTTTCCTGAACTCTCTCAGTATGCTCGTGCTTTACCATATTCATTGAAACCTCTGTAAGATCCCTGATTATTGATTCAACATCCCTTCCTACATAACCAACTTCTGTGAACTTTGATGCTTCAACCTTAACAAAAGGTGCATTTACAAGCCTTGCAAGCCTTCTTGCAATCTCGGTTTTTCCAACTCCTGTTGGACCTATCATCAGAATGTTCTTGGGAAGCACCTCATCTCTGAGCTCCTTTGGCAGGAGCTGTCTTCTGAATCTGTTTCTCAAAGCAATTGCAACAGCTCTCTTTGCCTGATTCTGTCCGATAATGAATTTATCAAGCTCTTCAACTATCTTCTTGGGAGTTAAATTTTCCATCAGCTTAATTCCTCCAGAATAATAATATTGTTTGTATAAATACATATTTTTGATGCTATCTCCATTGCCTTCATGGCTATCTGTTTTGCAGTTAGCTCAGTGTTTTCATAAAGTGCTTTTGCTGCAGCATAAGCATATGGACCTCCAGAACCAATTGCTGCAATCTGATCTTCTGGCTCAATTACATCTCCATTTCCTGAAATTATGAGTATATGCTCCCTGTCAGCAGCTATCAGCAAGGCTTCAAGCCTTCTTAAAATTCTATCAGTCCGCCAGTCCTTAGCAAGTTCAACAGCGGATCTTAAAAGATTTCCTTTGTAAGTCTCCAGTTTCCCTTCAAATCTCTCAAAAAGTGTGAAAGCATCTGCAGTTGAACCTGCAAAACCAGTGAGAACCTGTCCGTTATAAATTTTTCTTATTTTTTTTGCATTGTGTTTAAGCACAGTGTTACCCATTGTAACCTGTCCATCAGATGCCATTATAACAGAATTGTTCCTTTTTACACATAAAACCGTTGTTCCTATGATTTGCATCTATTCCTCCTTTGACAGCGGATGAGATCTATCATAAACATCCATTAAATGTTTTAGATCCACATGAGTGTAAATCTGAGTTGTTGAAAGAGACGCATGTCCTAATAATTCCTGAATAACTCTCAAATCCGCACCTTCCATAAGAAGATGGCTTGCAAATGTGTGTCTCAGGGTATGTGGCCCTATTCTTTCAAGCATTCCAGCAGCTTTTGCATATCTGTCAACAATCCGCCTTACATGTCTTGTAGAGATTCTTTTACCCCTGTTGTTTATAAAAAGCGGAGTTTCTTCTGCTATGAGTTTTTTCTTGATACGTAATATCTGTCTTATAGCAAGGTATTTTTTCAGTGCCTCCTTTGCTTTCTCTCCTACAGGAACGATTCTTTCTTTATTGCCTTTTCCACGAACTTTTATAAGTCCTTCTCTGAGGTCAATGTCATCAAGATTTAATCCGCAGAGTTCACTTACCCTGATTCCGCTACCGTAAAGAATCTCAAGAATTGCTCTGTCTCTTTGAACTGTAAAGCTGTCTTCAGATGGTGCTTCAACGATTCTGAAAGCATCATCAACTGTTAAAAACTTTGGTAGAGTTCTGTTTGCTCTTATTGAGGGTACAACTCTTGCAGGATTGAATTTTATAATTCCTTCCGAATAAAGATAAGAAAAAAAAGACCTCAGGGTTGAAAGTTTTCTTGCAACAGTTGTCTTGGATTTTCCATTCAGTATATTTTCCGAAATAAAACCTCTGATTTTCATCGGGTCAACTTTTTCAGGCTCAACTTTGGCAAATATGAAAAATTCTTCAAGATCTCTTTTGTATGCTCTGAGAGTATGAGGTGAATCACCTCTCTGAATTCGGATATAATTCAGAAAATTATTTATATGAGATTGATATTCTGTCACATCTAAAAAATATTGTAAAATCCAATGATAAATTAAATCAACAGTTTTAATTCTTGACATAAAGGCATTTATTAGTTTATAAAATCTTGTTTTAGCAAATTTTTTTTTATAAAAAAGGAGCTGGTATGGGAAAGATTAAACTCGCAATTGTTGGGGTTGGAAATTGTGCGAGTGCTTTGATTCAGGGAATTGAGTATTATAAGATGCACAAACCTGAAGGACAGATACCTGGTTTAATGCATTTTAATCTTGGAGGTTATTTGCCCGGAGATATAGAAGTTGTTGCTGCATTTGATATAGATGAAAGAAAAGTAAACAAACCTTTAAAGGAGGCAGTTTTTGCCAACCCGAACTGCACCACAGTTTTTTATCCTCATTTACCGGATTATCCAGTAAAGGTCTCCATGGGACCAATACTTGATGGATTTGCTGAGCATATGAAGAATTATCCTGAAAGCAAAAGATTTATTCCATCAAAATCTGCTCCTGTGGATGTTGTGAAGGTTTTAAAAGAATCAGAAGCAGAGATAATGGTAAACTATCTTCCTGTTGGCTCAGAAGAAGCAACAAAATATTATGCTCAGGCAGCAGTTGAAGCTCATGTTGCATTTATAAACTGTATTCCTGTTTTCATTGCCTCAAACGATGAATGGATAAAAAAATTTGAAGAAAAGACAATACCAATAATAGGTGATGATATTAAAAGCCAGATTGGTGCAACAATTGTTCATAGAGTTCTTACAAAACTCTGCATGGATAGAGGAGTTAAAATAACCAGAACGTATCAGCTAAATGTTGGAGGCAATACAGATTTTCTTAATATGCTTAACAGGAACAGACTTGCCTCAAAAAAGATTTCAAAGACAGAAGCTGTAACAAGTCAAATCTTTCACGATATCATGCCTGAAAATGTTCATATTGGACCTTCTGACTATATTCCCTGGCTTAATGATAACAAAATATGTTTTTTGAGAATTGAAGGAGAGATTTTTGGTAATGTTCCTATCAGCCTTGAGCTTAGACTGAGTGTTGAGGATTCTCCAAACAGTGCAGGTGTTGTTATAGATGCTATAAGATGCTGCAAGCTGGCTTTAGACAGAGGAACAGGAGGTTTGCTTGCATCTGCCTCAGCTTACTTTATGAAGCATCCGCGAGTTCAATATTCTGACGAAATTGCGAGAAGTATGGTGGAGGAGTTTATAGAAGGTAAGAGGGAAAGGTAACTTGCTCAGTGAAAAATTCAGTCATTTTTTAGATAAACCCCTTTCACCTTTAGCAAAGGCCCTTCCTGTTAATCCCAATATTATTACTGTACTGGGAATGATTATTACATCATCTGCTGGATTTATAATACCCTTCAACCTTTTTCTTGGTGGTATATTCATTCTTGCTGGAGGAGCCTTTGATTTAATAGATGGAATAGTGGCAAGGGTAAATGGAAGGGTTACAAAATTTGGAGCTTTACTTGATTCAACTCTTGACAGAATTGCAGATGGATTTATTTTTCTTGGTATAGTATGGTATTTTTTTCATCATCTTGATAAAAATGCCATTATACTCAGTTTTCTTTGTGCAATAGCATCATTTTTGATTTCCTATGTAAGAGCAAGGTCTGAAGGACTGGGTCTGTCATGCAAGGTTGGTATTATAGAGAGACCTGAAAGACTTATTTTGCTTGCATTTGCATGTTTAACAGGCTTTCTTTATCCTGTTATTTTAATTCTTACTATTCTCAGCTGGATAACAGTCATTCAGAGAATTTTTTATGCAAAAAAACAGATTAAGAATTTGCCACATTAATAATTAAAATGTTATCCTTTTAAGGAGGCACAAATGAATGAAACATTGATAGTTCTGTTAAGTATCGGATATTTTCTTGCAACTCTGAGTCTTATTGCTGCAGTTGTCTTTCTGATTGTTGTATCTGTTGAGTTAAGAAGAGGTATTAATTCATTAAAAGATTTTCTTAACTCTACAAAATTAAAACTTGATCCCGCCATCACAGAAACTGAAAAGGCAATACAGGCAGTCCGTATCTTAATTGAAGATATTAATGAGGTAACAGGAAGGGTCAGGCTTCTTTCAAATACTGTAGAAAAATTAATTTTAATGGTTAATGAGCTTATTGATGCAGTTAATAAACTAAAAAGTTCGCTTTCTTTAAAAGGCAGTGCTTTAAAAACAGCTGTAAGCGTGGCAGCTTCAGTCTTTTTAGAAAATTTAAAGAAAGGAGGTAAAAAAAATGAATGAAGAAAGAGGTTTCACTGCAAAATCTTTATTTTTATCCTTTCTTTTAGGAGGAATTGTAGGAGCAGGACTTGCTTTACTTTTAGCACCTCAATCAGGAAGAGAAACAAGAGCAAAAATTAAAGAAACAGCAGAGGATGTAAAGGAAAAAGCAGGAACTTATATTAAAGAGGCAAAGGAAAAAATAGCCTCAACTTTTGAGAAGGCTAAAGAAACACTTGAGGAGAAAAAATCAGCTCTTACAAAGGCAATGGAAGCAGGGAAAGAAGCATATGAAAAAGAGATTTCCAAGGAGAAAGAAGGCTGATGCATGAAGCATCAATTGCTTCTGAACTGTTAAATATTGCAATAAATGAGTGCAGTAAAAATGGTTACAGTAAAATTCAGTCAATTAGGGTTTTAATTGGCAGAGCAACAGGTGTTATGCCTGATGCTCTACTTTTTGCATTTGATGTCTTAAAAGAAAACACACCTGCTGAGCAGGCTGAACTAATTATTGAGGAGATTCCTGTGAAAGGCATCTGCAGGGAGTGTGGCAAAGAATTTGAAAGCAATGAGCCTTATATGATTTTTTTATGCCCATTCTGTGGTAGTTTATCACTGCAAATAACAGCTGGGAAAGAACTTAATATAACTGAAATGGAGGTAAGTAATGAAAATTAAAGTAACCACAAGAATACTTGATGCTAATGACAGAATAGCAGAAGAAAACAAAAAACTTTTTAATGATTCGGGTGTTTATGTAATAAACCTGATGAGTTCTCCAGGTGCTGGTAAAACCTCTCTTCTTGAAAGAACTATTCAGACAATTAAAGACAGAGTCAGGGTTGGAGTTATTGAGGGTGACATCACAGGCACTAAAGATGCAGAAAGGATTGACAGATTAGGGGTTCCTGTTGTCCAGATCAATACAGAAGGAGCCTGCCATCTTGACGCAAATATGATAGCTGAGGCAGCAAAGGATTTGCCATTGAAGGATCTGGATATTTTATTTATTGAAAATGTTGGCAATTTAGTCTGTCCTGCTGAGTTTAAAGTCGGTGAGGACATAAAGGTAATGATATTGAGTTTAACAGAAGGTGATGACAAACCCCTTAAATATCCTCTGATGTTTCAGGAATCTTCGGTTTTAATAATTAATAAAATAGATCTTAAAGATTTTCTTGATGTCAGTATTGATAAAATCAAAAGAGATGCTCAGTCTCTTAACCCAGAGATAAAAATATTTGAAGTCTCATGCAAAACAGGACAGGGTATTGATGAGTGGACAAACTATCTTCTGACATCCATTTCATGAAAGAAGCATTAAGGGAAGCATTAAAGGGATACAAAAAGGGTGAAATTCCTGTTGGAGCTGTAATAGTTGTAAACAACAAAATAATTTCAAAGGCTCATAACAGAAAAGAGACAACTCATGATCCAACTGCTCATGCTGAAATTCTGGCAATAAAAAAAGCTGGAAAACTTCTCAATACATGGAGACTTACTGATGCCACGCTTTATGTAACAAAAGAACCATGTATCATGTGCGCTGCTGCTATAGTTCATGCAAGGATTAAAAAACTTATATATGGATGTGATGATCCTAAGGGGGGAGGTGTTGTTAGTCTTTACAGAATACTGCAGGATGATAGACTCAATCACAAGGTTGAGATTGAAAGAGGAATTCTTGAAGAACAATGCCGCGAGATTCTCCAGAAATTTTTTAAAGGTCTGAGAGAAAATCAGTAAATTGGAAATCTCTTACAGAGTGCCTGAACTTTTTTACGCATATCCTTTATAACTGATTCATTGGATACATTCTTTATCACTGTTTCAATAATCTCCGCAATTTCTTCCATTTCTTCCTCACCCATACCTCTTGTTGTCACACACGGAGTACCAATTCTTATTCCGGATGTCACAGTTGGAGGCTTTGTATCAAAAGGAATGGTATTTTTATTTACTGTTATTCCTGCCCGGTCAAGAGCCTCCTCTGCCTCTTTGCCAGTTAGATTAAAATTTGTAAGGTCAACAAGAATAAGATGATTGTCAGTTCCACCAGAGACAAGTTTAAATCCTTTTTTAATCAAAGAATTGGCAAGAACCTTTGCATTTCTTACAACCTGTTCCTGATACTTCTTAAATTCTTCTGTAAGTGCCTCTTTAAATGCAACAGCCTTTGCAGCAATTACATGGACAAGAGGTCCACCCTGAATTCCAGGGAAAACAGTTTTATCAATTGCCTTTGAATACTCAGACCTGCACATTATAACTCCGCCACGAGGACCTCTCAGTGTTTTGTGGGTTGTGGTTGTAACGAAATCTGAATATAGAACAGGTGATGGATGGAGTCCTGCAGCAACCAATCCAGCAATATGAGCAATATCTGCCATCAGATATGCACCAATTTCCTTTGAAATATCAGCAAAAACTTTAAAATCAATAATTCTTGGATATGCACTTGCGCCTGTGATAATTATCTTTGGTTTATATTCATGCGCAAGCTTTCTTACCTCCTCAATATCAATATAACCTGTGTCTTTATTCACTCCATAGAATACTGTTTTATAAAGCTTTCCTGTAAAGTTAACTGGTGAGCCGTGTGACAGATGTCCACCATGTGTAAGACTCATTCCCATAATTGTGTCACCTGGTTGTAGCATAGCAAAGTATACTGCCATATTTGCCTGCGTTCCTGAATGAGGCTGGACATTCACATGTTCTGCTCCAAAGAGTTTTTTTGCCCGCTGCTGTGCAATTCTTTCAACCTCATCAGCATATTCGCATCCACCATAGTATCTTCTGCCAGGATAACCTTCTGCATATTTATTTGTAAAAAATGAACCCTGAGCCTCCATAACTGCCCTGCTTGCATAATTTTCAGAGGCAATCATCAAGATTTTATTTGTTTCTCTTTTTCTTTCCTGCCTGATCAGAGAGTAAACTTCAGGATCAACATTTTTTAAGGAGAGTATTTTCATTTATTAATAACCTTCCTTTCTATAAGATGTATTTTTTCAATTCTACGGCAGTGTCTTCCACCTTCAAATGGGGTATTAATCCACACATTTACTATCTCCTTTGCAAGGTCTTTTCCCACAATCCTTCCACCAATTGCAAGAACATTTGCATCATTATGAAGCCTTGACATTTTAGCACTGTAAAGCTCGTTACACAGTGCTGCCCTTACATTCCTGAATTTATTTGCAACTATTGACATGCCTATTCCTGTTCCGCAGATAAGAATGCCCCTGTCAACTTTGCCTTCAGATACAGCCTGTGAAACTGCCTCTGCATAGTCTGGATAATCAACAGATGAATTTGAACCTGTTCCCATATCAATAACCTCATGCCCCATTTCCTTTACAAAATGGGATAAAAATTCCTTTAATTCAAACCCTGCATGATCTGCTCCAATAGCTATTTTCATGCTACAGTATTATATATAATTGAAATAGTTTAAGTAAATTAATTATGCTGGTTTTTTGAGAGTTTTTAATTTCAAACATCTAAGAATTGAAAGATTTATTGTTTCACTTTTTTTTAACTCCCTCATGTTGTCAGGCTCTGGTTCTCCACATATATCCAAGCTTATTACTCTGTTAGCAGATGAAATCTCTGAAAGAAAACTAAAAATTTGATATGGTGAAGATTTACCCTGCGACCATCCGGTTAATAAATAAGTTCTTTTATTCTTTTCAAAAAAATAAATGAAATATAGTGATATTCCCCTTTTCCTGTAAAACATATCCAGGATCTGATATCTGGAATCATTCTGTCCACAAGCCTCAATACATTCCGTGTGCACATGAATTTTGTTCCTTTAAGGAAACGCAGGTCTATCTCAACTGCAGCCTTTCTTCTTAAATTTTTTTGATAAAAGTATGTATCATCAAAATGTAAAATTAATACATGATACATACCTACTCAAATGTTTTAATAATCCTTATAATCTCCCTTATCCCCTTTTCAGCCAGGGATATAAGCTGAAGTAAATTTTCCCTTGAAAATGGGATTATTTCAGCAGTTCCCTGTAGCTCAACAAACTTTCCAGAACCTGTCATAACCACATTCATGTCAACTTCAGCTTGGGAGTCTTCAGCATAGCAAAGATCAAGTCTTGGTTCTCCAGTTACTATTCCAACACTTACAGCTGCAATGCTGTCTTTAACAGGGTCTTCCTCAATCATGCCAGCATTTATGGCTTTTTTAATTGCTTCACAGAGTGCAATGTATCCACCAGTTATTGAGGCTGTTCTTGTTCCTCCGTCAGCTTCAATTACATCGCAATCTATCCATATTGTTCTTTCTCCAATTTTTTCAAGATCAACAACAGCTCTCAATGACCTTCCAATGAGTCTTTGAATCTCATGTGTTCTTCCACCAACCCTCCCGGCAGTAGACTCCCTTATCATTCTTGTTGGAGTTGAACGTGGTAACATTCCATATTCAGCTGTAATCCATCCTTTTTTCTGGTCTTTTAAAAACGGTGGCACCTTATTTTCTATTGAAGCAGTACAAACAACTCTGGTATTTCCGATCTCAAATAAAACTGAGCCATCAGCATTTTTGATAAAACCTTTGATGATTCTTATCGGTCTCAGTTCGTCATTCTTTCTGCCATCAGGTCTCATATCCCCTCCTCAAAGGAAACCTTAAAGATACTATTTATTTCATAATTTAAAAAAATTTCACCTATTTTTTTAAATCTTTCTGGAGCATCAGTTACATAAAAAGTTTTCAGCCCACTTGTTGATTTATCATTTATAAGATCCTTACTGAGAAGAACTTCCTTTACACTCAAAGCTACTTCCTTTGCGGAATCAACAAGCTGGACACCATTCATGTATTTTTCAATTGATTTTTTGAGCAGTGGATAATGGGTGCATCCGAGAATCAGTGTATCAATATCAGCATGTTTCATTTCTTTTAGATAGTTTTCTATTACAAGGTCAACAATCTGTCCTTCAAAGATACCCTCCTCAACCAATGGAACAAATAATGGACAAGCCTTTGAAAAAACCTCTACAGAAGGATTTATTGATTTGATCTTTTCTGGATAAGCTTTGCTTTGAACAGTTGCTTCTGTACCTATAATTCCAATTTTCCCATTTTTTGTAGTTTTTAGCGCCGCCCTTACACCAGGTTCAATAACACCAACAACAGGAATCGGTAATTTTTCTTTTAAAACCTGGAGACTGACAGATGATGAAGTGTTACATGCTACAACAAGCATCTTGATTCCCTTTCTGTAAAGAAAGCTCGCACATTCAAGAGAATATCTTATCACAGTCTCAGAGGAGCGTATTCCATAAGGAACCCTTGCTGTATCACCAAGATAAAGCAGATTCTCATTTGGTAATAAAATGGATATTTCTTTTAAAACAGTCAAACCTCCCACACCTGAATCAAAAATACCTATAGGTTTTTTTTCATCAATCTGCACCATAGTCCCTTTTTCTTTTTGCCACACATTACTTATCAACTGTTATTACCTCCTTTAAAAGGGCTTCACATGAGACATGTCCAGCAACTGTTTCTATTTCTTTACTTTCTACTAAGATTTTTATATCTTTTATCCACTCAAAATTCTCACCAAGTGTTTTATAAAATGCTATAACCAGAAAGTATTCTCCGCGTGCATCCTGTGCAGAGGCAAAATCTTTTGAAAAATCTACATAAACTGTATTTTCTTTATCTCTGTATACTCCTAAAATCTTGGTATCTTTCTGAGGTGAAGGCAGTTCTCTGAGAAAGTTTTCTATGAGCCTTTCAAGATTTTTTAAATCTGTCTCGCTTTTTAAATATATTTCCTTTGTTGTTAATCCAGCTGAAGATGGTAAATATATTTTAAAATTTTTAAGATGCTGTGTTGTTTCAGCCTTGTAAAAATAAACACTTTCTTTGTTTTTTTGAAGATAAAAATAAATTCCAATTACTGTAATGACTACTAATATGATAAATCCAGCCAAAATGAATTTTTTATTCATTTTTTTCTTTTTCCTCCACCAATGCAAATTTTTCAATAATTGCCTGCACCAGTGCATCTATAACTCTATTAGTATAGTTTTTATCTGAAAGAGCCCGTTTTGGTATCTCAATCATTAAAGCAGGCGAAACTGATTTTTCAAGAAGAAAAAGCGGAAGCTTTTCAGTATAAACTGGTTCTGAAAATTTTTCTTTCAATTTTCTGATAAAGGGATTTATCATGATGTCAGGATTTTTTATTCCTGGTGATGTATAAATATAAAAATTATCAGAACTGCAAAGATGAATACTCAGAAACAAAGACGGTTTCAAGCTATTTTCAATTTTCATTCTTCTGCTGAGTGTTAAATCCTCATCAGAAGCTCTTGTCAGAGAGGCTTTTATACCTTTCTGTGTTAATCTTGAAGCTACTGTCTTTGCAATATATATAGCAATATCCTTCTCTCTATTTTCCTTAATTTGAAATCCTGTATCTTTACCTCCATGTCCTGGGTCAATCAGTATAGATAAAGATTTTAAAACTTTCTGCCTTTCAACTGACTCTTTAAAATAGGCATCTATAACCAGTCTTGAAGGAGAATCATATCTTGCTACTTTTATTTCTTCTATATCTGATGTTTCAATAATAAGCACTTTATCTTTTTTCAGGGTTTTAATCCCCCTTATGTTATCCTCTTCTTCTAAAATCCTTCCTTTATATTCTATCTCAAAAATATCAGGAAAGAATATTTTTATTTTCCCGTCATTCAATAAATTTATATTAATTGAGTTGGTAATCTCAGATTTTTCACAAATAAAAACAAATCTGTAAAAATCCTTATGTTTCCCGGATTTTAAAAATATCTTCCTGTTATCCTGAGCATAAACCGGTGTTAATAAAATTAAAAAAATAATGATTAAAAATTTTTTAACCATATATCTTGGAGTTTTTATCATAAATATTAATAAAAAGTAAAGCAAAAATAATATAATAAAACTGATGAAAAACTTTTTGAGATGCATTTTGATAACAGGATTTATAATTATTTCAACATCAATCGCTTACAGTATTGAAAATGTCAAAATGGAGGTTCAAAAAAGCAGCAACTCTTTATTAGTTAAAGCAACGATAGTGCCATCACAGGAATTTATTGAAGATTTTAAAAGTGGTTTGGGAAAAAATCTTTCAATTCTGATAGAACTTTTCAGAAGATGGTCAATTATTCCTGATGAGTTCATAAAAGGATACTTTATACAGAAAACTCTAATATCTGATCCTATAAAGGATGAATATATTATAAAGACATTATATGAAGATAGAGTGGTAGAAAAAAGATTCAAAAGCTGGCAGCAGGCACTTAACTGTGCTTTAAACATTGATACAGTAAAAATCTCAGATATCAATAATCTGGAAGAAGGAAAATATTATATAAAGATTACTGTTGAATCAAATATAAAGAAACTTCCGTCGGTTCTTGAACATATTTTGTTTTTTATTCCAACTTATGAAAAGAAAATAACTAAAGAATCGGAGATTTTTAAACTGCCATGAAGGAAAAAATTAAAAAATATTTCCTCCCTGTTTTTCTTTCAGGATTACTCTTTGTTGTCTTGGGTTTTGAAATATACATTTTGAAACTTCCTCCTGAACAGATTCCTACAAGATTTATAATTGTTTCACTTTTTGTTATAAATATAATCTCCATTATTACACTTGGATTTTTTGTTATAAGAAGCCTTTTCAAGCTTTATCTTGAAAAACACAGAGAAGTGCCAGGTTATAGATTCAGGATAAAGATTGTAACAATTTTTGTCGGGCTTGTTTTAATACCATCAATACTTTTATTTATCGCTTTCAGCGGAGTTCTTGAAAGCTCAATAGATAAAATTTTCTCCAAATCTAACAGAGAAATCGTTTCAAATGCAGCCAGCGCTGTTAAAGCTTTTTATGATCTTGAAAAGGAAAATCTGCTCAACATCCTTGAGGATTATTCAAAAGGAAAGATTAAAGGACTTCCTCAGGGAATCACAATTAAAAAAATAGAAAAACCCTTTACTGGTATGCCTGAAAGTGTAAAAGAAGCCTTCAACAGAAAGAAATCAGCTCAGGTTCTTTCCACCAAAGATGCAGATATAATCATTTCTGCTATGCCTTACAAAAATGGAGTTATTGTTGCAGAAACACGGATTCCTCCTCATATCACAAAGAAGGTTGAACAACTTAAAGTTCATCATGAAGAATTTCTTAAAATGGGTTCTCTGAGAAAATCTGCAAAATCAAACTATTTCATGTTTCTCGGCTTTTTAAGTTTGATAGTTGTATTTTTAGCACTGTGGGCATCATTAAAAATCTCCCAAGAAATAACAACCCCAATTAAGGAACTTGTTCAGGCAACTAACAGAGTTGCAGAGGGTGACCTGAAGGTTAAAATTCTAAGTAAGAGCTCTGATGAGATTGGAATACTTGTTAATTCCTTCAATGAGATGATAGAAAAGCTTGACAAAGCTTATATGGATTTATCTGAAAGAAATGTCTTGCTTGAAAAAATGCTTTCAAACATAACATCAGGTGTTATATTTGTAAGTTTTGATGGTAGAATTTTAACAATAAACAGAGCTGGTGAGGAAATACTTCAGATATCAAAGGATAAAGTAGAAAATAGACATTATGAAGAACTTTTAAAATTTATTGAATCTGATGAATTAAAAGAATTTGTGATGAGGCTTTCACAGGAAAGAATTTATGAGATTGCTAAAGATTTAAATATAAAAATAAAAGGAATAACCAAAATGATTAAAGCAAGAATTGTCTCTCTCAGAGAATCAGATAAACACAGGGCTACTGGATTTCTTGTAATATTTGATGATATTACAGATATTGTGAAGGCACAGCAGTCAGCTGCATGGGAAGAGGTTGCAAAAAGACTTGCTCACGAGATTAAAAATCCTCTCACACCCATAAAACTTGCAACAGAAAGACTCATAAAGAAATGGAAAAATAAAGATGAGGACTTCAGCAGAGTATTTGAAAAATCTACAGAGACTATAATAAGGGAGGTACAATCCCTTAAAAATCTGATTGAGGCATTTCAGAAACTTGGCAAACTTCCAGAGTTAAAAAAAGAATCCCTAAATCCTTTAAATGTTATAGAAGATGTTATAGAACTTTATAAAGGATACAGGGATGTAAAGATAAATCTTGCTGTTAAAAGTGAAATCAGACCAGTTTTTTTAGATCCTCAAGAGTTTAAAAGAGTTCTTATCAATATAATTGATAATGCTATAAAGGCAATGAATGCTAAAGGTGAGATAACAGTTTCTGTTAAGCTAAATAATAATCTTGTTGTAGAAATTGCTGACACAGGATCTGGCATGGATGAGGAAACAAAACAGCAGTTATTCTTGCCATATTTTTCGCGAAATAAGGATGGTACAGGACTTGGACTTGCAATTGCAAGAAAGATTATAACAGAGCATGGCGGAAAAATCTCTGTAATGGATAATGAGCCAAATGGAACAATTTTTAGAATAGAGGTGCCTGCGTGAAGGGTAAAATTTTAATAGTTGATGATGAGATAGGAATTCTTGATACAGTGTCCGGAATTCTTGAGGATGAAGGATACAGCACATTTACAGCTCAGGATGCAGAGGATGCATTGCACATTCTTGAAAAAGAAGAAATCGATTTAATTTTTCTTGATGTATGGCTTCCAGGCATGAATGGAATTGAAGCAATAAAAAAGATAAAAGATAAAGATTCTCAGATTCCTGTGATAATGATTTCTGGACATGGAAATATTGAGATAGCAGTTCAGGCAGTAAAACTTGGAGCTTTTGATTTTCTTGAAAAACCTCTTTCAATTGAAAGAATTATACTTACAACAGAAAGGGCATTGCAGTTTAAAAATCTTGAGGCTGAAAATATAAAACTCAGAAGCAGCATTTTCAAAAAGTATGAACTTGTGGGAAGTTCTCAAGTAATGAAGAAAATTAAAGACCAGATTGAACTGATTGCCAGAGGTGATTCAAGGGTTTTAATACTTGGTGAAAGTGGTACAGGTAAAGAACTTGTTGCAAGAATGATTCATTCATTAAGTCCACGAAGAAACGCTCCTTTTGTTGAGGTAAACTGTGCAGCAATTCCTCAGGAACTTATAGAAAGTGAGTTATTTGGTCATGAGAAAGGAGCATTTACAGGCGCTGTGGAGAAAAAAATTGGCAAATTTGAGCTTGCAAATGGAGGGACCCTTTTTCTTGATGAGATTGGAGACATGTCTTTACTTACTCAGGCAAAACTGCTAAGGGTAATTGAAACCCAGAAATTCCAGAGAGTTGGAGGCACCAAGGACCTAACAGTAAATGTTAGGATTATTTCTGCAACGAACAAAAATATCACTGATGAAATAAAAAAAGGAAACTTTAGAGAAGACCTCTATTACAGGCTTAATGTTGTTCCTATTTACATACCTCCATTAAGAGAGAGAAAAGATGATATTCCTGAGCTTGTTAATTATTTCATAGATGAATTCAGCAGAGAAAAGGGCTGGAAAAAAAAGAGGATTGAAGATGACGCAATGAAAATTCTTCAGGATTATGATTGGCCTGGCAATGTAAGGGAATTAAGAAACGCTATAGAAAGGTTGATGATTATGACAGTTTCAGAGGTAATAAAAATTTCAGATATTGAAAATACAGGAATAATAAGAGAAAAAATAAAAGAGAAAACATATTTTGCTTACCAGACATTAAGAGAAGCAAGAGATGCTTTTGAGAGGGATTTTATCCTGAAAAAATTAAAAGAAAACAGATGGAACATGACAAAAACAGCAGAAGATATTGGAATTGAAAGGAGCAATCTTTACAAAAAAATTAAATCTCTCGGAATAATCCTGCCTAAAGAATCAGAGACCTGAAGGAAAGATGTTTACTGTAGTTATTGTGGGAAGACCAAATGTTGGCAAATCAACTCTTTTCAATAGAATGATTAGCTCTGAAGACAAAATTAAGGCAATAACTGACAGACTTCCAGGGGTTACAAGAGATATAAATTGCGGAGTTGCAAGATGGGATGATAAACAGTTCAGTGTTGTTGACACAGGAGGTTTCTTTCCTGAAGAAAAAATAAAGGACTTAATTCAACAGCAAATTATTGAACAGATAGAAATGGCAATATCCGAGGCTGACCTCATTATTCACCTTCTTGATGGAAAGGAGGGGATACTTCCCGAAGATATAGAGACAGCAAAAAAATTAAGACAGACCGGTAAGGAGGTGCTCTGGGTTGTAAATAAAATAGATGATTCTTCAAAGCTCGGTAGAATCTATGATTTTTACATTATAGGAACAGACCAATTAATACCTGTATCTGCAATTACTGGATATGGCTTTGAAGAGCTTATAAATAGAATACTTGAGAAGATTCCCAAGGTTCAGACAGAAAAGACAGATAAGGAACAAATGCCTAAAATAGCTATCATAGGTCGCCCCAATGTTGGCAAATCAACCATCATTAATGTTCTTCTCGGTAAAAAAAGAATGATTGTAAGCCCTCTACCTGGTACTACAAGAGATGCGGTTGATTCTGTATGCACTTACTATGGGAGAAAATATCTACTTATTGACACAGCAGGGATTAAAAGGCTTTCCTACTATAAAAGAGAGCTTTCACATGAAGTCTATGTTGAAAAAATGGCATATTTTAAAGCTTTAAGAAGTATTGAGAGAGCAGATGTTGCTGCCCTTGTTATTGATGCGGTAGAGGGTATAGTAAATCAGGATCAGAAAATTGCCGGGATGGTGGCTGAGCAAAAAAAGGGACTTATAATTTTAATCAATAAATGGGATTTAATACCACATAATGAAAGAGAAAAGAAGGCTAAATTTTTCTCTGATGAAATAAAACATAAACTATGGTTTGTTGATTATGCACCCTATCTGACTGTGTCAGCAATGGAAAAAACGAGGTTGACTAAAATATTTCCACTTGTTGATGAGATTCTGAAACAGTACAGAAAAAGAGTGTCCACCTCTGAACTGAACAGACTTTTTAATCTGAAATTGAAAGATATTGTACTGTTCTCAGAGGCTAAAGAATTGAGATTTTATTATGTAACTCAGGTGAGTACAGAACCACCTGCTTTTGTAATATTTGTAAATGATCAATCAGCAGTGCGCCAGCATCATATAAAATTTCTTGAAAAACTTCTTAGAGAAACATTTGATTTCAAGTTTACTCCAGTAAATATAAAAATCAAACAAAGAAAATAACTTTTTATGGTAAAATAAAAAACTATGCAAACAATTCTGGTAACAGGAAGTGCTGGCTTTATTGGATGGGCAACATCTAAACTGCTTCTCAAAAAAGGTTTTAAGGTAATAGGGATTGACAATATAAATGATTACTATGATCCAAAAATTAAGCAACTAAGACTTTCTAATCTTAAAAATTTTGAAAACTTTATTTTTTATAAGGGAGACATTGAAGACCTTGAAACACTAAGAAATATTTTTAAATCTCACAAAATAGAAGGAATTATAAATCTTGCTGCAAGAGCTGGTGTAAGGGCATCTGTAGAAAATCCCTGGATATATCTTGATACAAATGTCAAAGGCACTATTAATCTGCTTGAGTGTGCTAAAGAGTTTTATATAAAAAATTTTATTCTTGCTTCAACTTCAAGTGTTTATGGTGATGCAGAAAGGATGCCATTCAGAGTGTCTGATAATACAGACAGACCTCTTGCTCCGTATCCTGCCTCAAAAAAATCTGCTGAGCTTTTCTGCTATAGCTATCACTATCTTTATGGCATAAGCACAATAATTCCAAGATATTTTACTGTATATGGACCTTTTGGGAGACCTGACATGAGTATTTTCAGGTTCATAAAAAATATTGATGAAAACAAACCTATAACTGTTTATGGTGATGGCAAACAGAAAAGGGATTTCACTTATGTTGAAGACATAGCAGAAGCTACTGTGGCATGCTTGAGTCTTGATGGATATAAAATTCTAAATCTCGGAAATGACAGACCTGTTGAGCTCATTTATGTAATAAATTTAATTGAGGACTTACTTGGAAAAAAAGCAAAAATTCAGTGGCAATCCCGACATCCTGCAGATATTCATACAACATGGGCTGATTTAACTGAAGCAAAGCAATACATAGGATGGTCACCGAGGTATTCAATAGAGAAAGGAATTAAAAAAACAGTTGAGTGGTTCAAAGAAAACAGGGATTTAATAAAAAAGATTAAGATATAAAGGAGGTAGTAAAATGCAGAGAATTTTAGTAGCACATGATGGCTCAAAAGCATCAGACAAGGCATTAAGGAAGGCTCTTGAAATTGCTTTGAGCATGAATTCATCTCTTACTGTACTTGCTGTTGTTCCTGAGCTTTATCTTACAGAACTGCCTGATGCAGACAGACAGAGAATTACTGAGGTTCTTAAAAGAGAGACAGAGGAACATATGGAAAAAATAAGAAAATCCCTTTCGGGAAAACCAATTGAGATGAAATTTCTTATAAGAGAAGGAGATCCCTCTGAGAAAATACTTGAAACCGCACATAAAATGAAGGTTGATCTCATTGTTACAGGCTCTCATGGAAAACATGGGACAAAAAAGTTTCTTATTGGTAGTGTATCCGCAAAAGTCGTTGAATATGCTAAATGTGCCGTACTTGTGGTAAAGTAAATTTTTAAGGTATTTTGAGAAACTCCTTTTTTATAACTTCTCTAATTCTCTCATCAGTTGGGTCCGGCTCAGACAGAAACAGTTCTATCAATCTCACACATTTCTCTGAAAGACAGTTTGGGCACTGTTGCTGTATATGGATTGTGAAACAGTCCAGACAAAATTTTGCTTCTCGGAAAGGAATTAGGCATTTGCCAAATTTCTGTTTTAATGTGCATTTTTCTTCAATTTCATATACTTTGACTTCTTTTTCCATTAATCAATTTTTTATGTTTTTTTTATTTTACATTTTCTTCATATTAGAAGTAATAAATTTTTTGCACTGTGAAAGTAAAAGTAGATTATCAGTTACAAAAATGCCAGCCTGTCATTTATCTGACCAACAAAAGGCGAACAAGGAGATATTCCTGTTAGGGGTTTAAATCAAGCTTACTGGCCATGATTAGACTTCCTTGAAAACCAATGGAGGTGAAGGGATTCGAACCCACGACCTCCTGCGTGCAAAGCAGGCGCTCTCCCAACTGAGCTACACCCCCACACTTTATGGGCCTAGTTGGAGTCGAACCAACCACCTCACCCTTATCAGGGGTGCGCTCTAACCGAACTGAGCTATAGGCCCATTAACAATTTAAAAATACCCGAAAATGAAGAATTTTGTCAATACCGTATATTTAAGTTGGTTATAATTTAAGATTAAAAAGAGAGTCTGTCTGTTATTTCTAAAGTCAAGTCACATATTATTTTTTGAACAGTTGAATTTATAATGAATAATATAATATATTTAAAGTTAAAGAATTAATTAATGGAGGTTGAAATTGGTCAGAATTAGACTGATGAGGTTGGGAGCAAAGAAAAAACCATTTTACAGGGTTGTTGTGGCTGATGCAAAATCTCGAAGAAACGGACCTTTTATTGAAATTGTTGGAACATATAACCCTAAGACAGAACCACCAGCGATTAATATCAATATGGAGAGGGTTAATTACTGGCTTGAAAAGGGCGCACAGCCTTCTGATACTGTTAAAAAGTTAATTGAACGCGTTTCTGCTTAACATACCCATTTGGGTATTTACTACTCTTTTGCACGGAGGTTAGAACATGAGCATGAAGACACTCATTGAGACAATGGCAAAGTCACTGGTTGACAAACCAGAGGAGGTCAAGGTTACTGAGATTGAGGGTGAGAAAACCACTGTTTATGAACTCAGAGTTGCTCCAAGTGATCTTGGAAAGGTAATCGGAAAGCAGGGTAAAACTGCAAGGGCTATGAGGACCATCTTGGGTGCTGCTGGAACAAAAGTGGGTAAAAGATGTGTCCTTGAAATCTTAGAATAGTCCATTTAAAGAATTAAATAAAGGGCGTGGTACACACGCCCTTTTCTTTTGACCTGAAATTAAAATTTATGAGATTTGAAGTTTTAACAATATTTCCAGAAGTAATTGAATGCTATCTGAAGCACGGCGTTCTTGGAAGAGCATTAAATAAAGGGATTGCAGAAGTGAAGATACATAATTTAAGAGATTTTACAACTGATAAACATAAAAAAGTGGATGACTATCCCTATGGTGGTGGAGCTGGAATGGTTATGCAGATTGAGCCCTTTTACAATGCATTGACACATATTAAAAGCGATCATGTACCAAGAAAGGTGATTTTACTTTCACCTCAGGGAAGAAGATTTAATCAAACTATTGCTCAGGAGTTTTACAGAAAAGATAAAATGCTCACTCTAATATGCGGCAGATATGAAGGTATTGATGAGAGGGTTAAAGCCTTTGTGGATGAGGAAATCTCAATTGGAGATTATGTTTTAAGTGGTGGAGAACTGGCAGCATTGGTTATAATAGATAGTATTGTAAGACTCATACCCGGAGCATTAGGAGATGAGCTTTCAGCAGAGGAGGATTCCTTTATGAGAGGATTTTTGGACTATCCTCATTATACAAGGCCAGAGGAGTTTAAAGGAATGAAAGTGCCTGAGATTCTATTAAGTGGTAACCATAAAAAAATAGCTTTATGGAGAAAAAAAGAAGCCTTGAAAAATACATTGAAAAACAGACCTGATTTGTTGAAGAATTTATCCAGTGAAGAAATGAAAATTCTCAAAGAGCTTTGCTCTGAAATAAATAAAAAAATTCTGGAGGGAGTCCATGAACCAGTTAATAATTAGAGCCATAGAGGAAAGATTTAAAAGGAGTGATATCCCTGATTTTAAACCAGGTGATACTGTAAGGGTTCATGTAAAGGTTAAAGAGGGAGATAAAGAGAGGATTCAGGTTTTTGAAGGAGTTGTTATTGCCAGAAGAGGCGGAGGATTAAGAGAAACCTTTACAGTAAGAAAAGTTTCCTTTGGAGTAGGAGTTGAGCGTGTATTCCCTCTTCATAGCCCCATAATTGATAAAATTGAGGTTGTAAGAAGGGGTGAAGTAAGAAGAGCAAAACTTTACTACTTGAGAACAAAAAAAGGTAAAGAGGCAAAGGTTAAAGAAAAAACAGACTATCAAAAGGCATGAACCTTTTTGCCTTTGATGAGTATTTTCTCGCTCAGGGATACAGCAGTATTGCTGGAATTGATGAGGCTGGAAGAGGATGCCTTGCTGGTCCTGTTGTTGCAGCCTGCGTGAGTTTCAGAGATAATGTATTTATTGAAGGAATAAAGGATTCAAAAGAATTAACTGCCGAGCAAAGAGAAAGCCTTTTTGACCAGATAATCAGCAATGCTTTTGTAGGAATTGGAATTATTGATGTAGAGCTAATTGACAGAATAAACATACTTGAGGCTACCCGCCTTGCAATGATTAAAGCTTATAAAAATCTTGGCAGAAAAGTGGAACTTTTACTGATAGATGCTCTTTCCCTGCCAGAGTTAAAAATATCTCAGAGAGCAATAACCAAGGGAGACCAGAAGAGTGCCTCAATTGCCTCTGCAAGCATCATAGCTAAAGTTACAAGAGACAGAATAATGAAAAATTATCATGAAAAATATTGCCAGTATGGTTTTGAAAGAAATAAAGGATATGCCACAAAAGAACATCTGCAGGCTCTCAAAAAATTTGGCCCCTGTCCCATTCACAGAAAAAGCTTTTCTCCAGTAAGAGAATTAATGTTATTCTAATACATGAAACGCCTGCACATAAAGGTTAAAGGAGTTGTTCAGGGAGTAGGTTTCAGACCCTTTGTCTATAATCTTGCAAAAACCCTTAATCTAAATGGATTTGTTACAAATACATCAAAGGGAGTGACAATTGAGATAGAAGGGGAAAGAGTTGGAGAGTTTTTGAGAAAGTTACAAAATGAACCTCCTCCACTTGCAAAGATTTACTCAATAGATACTCAGGAGCTTCCGCTTAATAATTACCAAACTTTTGAGATAATTGAAAGCATAGATGATGCAGGATTTACTCATGTATCAGAGGATGTTTCCATATGTGAGGACTGTCTCAGAGAGCTTTTTACGCCTTCTGACAGAAGATACCTTTATCCCTTCATAAACTGCACAAACTGTGGCCCCCGTTACACAATTACTATTAAAGTTCCCTATGACAGACCAAATACTACAATGGCAGTTTTTAAGATGTGTCCGGAATGTATGAAAGAATACAAAGATCCTTCAAACAGAAGATTTCATGCTCAACCAAATGCATGCCCTGTGTGTGGTCCTCAGGTGAGTCTTTTAATAAAAACTGATGAGGGATTAAAGGAAATTGAAAATCCAATAAGGGAGGCAATCAGACTTATCAAAGAAGGAAAAATTCTTGCAATCAGAGGACTTGGTGGATTTCATCTATGCTGTGATGCTAAAAATCCAGAGGCAATAGAGAATTTAAGAAAAAGAAAAAAGAGAAGCAATAAACCTTTTGCCCTTATGGCAGCGGAAATTGAGTCAGTGGAGAAATTTTGCTTTCTGTCAGAGACTGAAAGAAAAATTTTAACCTCTTCAATAAGACCCATTGTTCTGCTCAGAAAAAAGCCTGATTGCATTCTTCCAGAGGTTCTTGCACCAAATAATTCCCATCTTGGCTTTATGCTACCCTATACGCCATTACATTATTTATTGTTTTATTATCCAGAGGAAAAGATTCCTCGCCGGTTCTTGCCTTGTAATGATAGAAAAATACCTAACTTTGAAGCTCTTGTAATGACAAGTGGAAACATCTCTGAAGAGCCTATCATAACAAAAAACGAAGAGTCATTAGAAAAACTCGGCAGTGTGGCAGATGCTTTTTTATTGCACAATAGAGAGATATTCATGCGTGTTGATGACTCTGTTGTAAGAGAACTGGAAGGTAAAAATTACTTTATAAGAAGGGCAAGGGGTTTTGTTCCAAAGGCAATAGCTCTTCAAGAAGAACTGCCTGAAGTTCTTGGTGCAGGTGCTGATTTAAAGAACACTTTTACACTCATAAAGTCAAACTACGCAATAATGAGTCAGCACATAGGAGACATGGAAAATCTTGAAACTCTTGAATTTTATGAGGAGGTTTTAAATAATCTAAAATCAGTATATCGCATTGAGCCTGTAGCATTGGGGCATGACCTTCATCCCATGTATTTTTCAACCCAGTGGGCAAAGGAGCATGCTGAAAAAAAAGGTATCCCGGCCTTTGCTCTTCAGCATCATTATTGCCATATAGCCTCTTTGATGGTAGAACACGGAATAAATGAAGTTTTTGGCATTGCCTTTGATGGCACAGGTTACGGCATTGATGGCACCATCTGGGGAAGTGAGTTTTTATACTGTACAGTAAATTATTTTAAGAGAATTGCCCATTTGAAACCTATGAGGTTACCGGGAGGTGAAAATGCTATCAAGGAATGCTTAAGAATGGCTCTTTCTTTGATTGATGATGTTTTTGGTGAAGATATGGATTTAATAAAAAAACTGCCCCTTGCAAATTCTGTTGAAGAAAACAAAATTAAGCAAATACTTAAAATAAAAAAACTATCCTCTTTCAGCCCTCTTTCATCAGGCATGGGAAGGCTTTTTGATGGAGTTTCCTCTCTTATCGGGCTCTGTCATTACAATACTTTTGAAGCTGAAGCAGCAATAGCTCTTGAGAGTTTGATAAATAAGAGCATGGAGTTTTCTGAAAAAGATTGCTATTCCTTTGATTTGATTATTTCCTCCTTAGATAAGCCTGTAATAATAGATTATAAGCCCATGATTAAAGAAATAGTTGATGAGACCCTTAAAGGAAAAATCTCTTTTATCTCATGGAAATTTCATAACACCATAATCAAAATAATCCTTGAGCTCACCCAGTATTTCAGAGAAAAAATAGGCTTTGATAGTGCTGGCTTAAGCGGAGGTGTCTTTCAGAATGCCTATTTAATAAGGGAAACCATAAAAGCATTACGAAAAATAGGCATAAAGCCTCTTTATCATATGAATGTCCCCAGCAACGATGCCTGCATCTCTCTTGGGCAGGCTTATATTGTGGGAAAAAGGTTGAAAAGTTAAGCCATCTTTCTTTAAGTAAAGTCAGCAGTATGATATAATTTCATTAAGATATCTTTATGCATCAGGTAAGCAAAAAACTTTTGTTTATTTCAATTCTTTTTATCTCTATTGTTTTGTTAGGAACAAGTGGTTATATGTTTATTGAAAATATAAGGTTTATTGACGCTCTTTACATGACAGTAATTACTCTTGCAACTGTGGGCTTTAAAGAGGTTAAAGAACTGGATGAAATAGGTAAAATTTTTACAATTTTCCTTATATTAAGTGGATTTGGAGTATTTACATATACACTTACGGTAGGAGCAAAAATTATAATTGAAGGTGAGATAAAGGAGGTTTTTAAAAAAAGAAAAATGAGAAAGAAAATTGAATCATTATCCGGGCATTATATTATCTGTGGATATGGAAGAATGGGAGGCATAATTACTAAAGAATTGAAAGTAAACAGTATTCCTGTAGTGATTATTGAAAAAAATGAAGGCAATATTTCAGAGGATGAAGAACTGCTCTACATTATAGGAGATGCAACACATGATCATATTTTGAAATCTGCAGGAATTGAAAAAGCAAAAGGATTAATTACAGTTCTGCCAACTGATGCAGAAAATCTTTATGTTGTTTTGAGTGCAAGAGAACTTAACCAAAATCTCTTCATTGTTGCAAGAGCAGTTGAAAAAGAGGCAGAAGCAAAACTTAAAAGAGCAGGTGCAAACAGAGTAGTATCTCCATATTTTATAGGTGGTCTAAGAATTGCTCATACTGTTTTGAGACCAACAGTTGTTGATTTTTTAGAATTTGCAACACGTTCTGAATATGCTGAAATCCAGATAGAAGAGATTGAAGTAGTTCCACAATCAAAACTTGTTGGAAAAACAATCGCACAAAGCGGAATTGGAAGAGACATTGGAGTAATAATAATCGGGATAAAAAGAGCTGATGGAAGGATGAAGTTTAATCCAACTTCTCAAACTTTAATTAAAGAAGGAGATACTCTCATTGTAGTTGGACAGACAGATAAACTCTCCCATCTGGAAGGACTTGCTACTGGATAATATTTTTTAATAATTTAAGAGTTTTCTCTGTAGCTCCTGATTTTTTTAAAAAAATCTCATATGCTCTCTGTCCGATTTCCTGCATTTTTTTTGAACTTTTTACCAGTGCAGACAATAAATATGTCAGCCCATCTTTGTCTGTGATTAAACAAGCCTCCTGTTTTAAAAATTCTTCAATAAATGGAAAGTTATGCATATAAGGACCGCAGATTATTGGTTTTTTCCAGTAAGCAGGTTCAAGAGGATTCTGTCCTCCATGTGGTATAAAGCTTCCTCCTATGATAGCAATATCACATACTCTATAAAGTGAGCCAAGTATACCCATCTGGTCAACAAGGATTATAAATGATTCCGCTTGAGATTTATTGTAAGAAAGAGAATTTGAAGTGAGGTCGCTGAGTTTTGAAAAATTAATCTCTATGCTTACTTCTTCAATTTTATTTCTTATCATTTTTTCAACAGTGCCAAATCTCTCTGGATGTCTCGGAGCAATTATCAGGGTTGATTTAATATTTAGGTTTAAA
>Ga0315298_1001526_pt1 | contig 42066 bp, 44 predicted proteins | sample WHS_1_MG_FD_203077 | JGI IMG/M metagenome (GOLD analysis project Ga0315298, IMG submission 203077) | Extremophilic microbial mat communities from Washburn Hot Springs, YNP, Wyoming, USA - WHS_1_MG | ecosystem: Environmental > Aquatic > Thermal springs > Hot (42-90C) | place: USA: Wyoming... | reverse complement strand
CAATGATTCTCGAAATCATGCCCTGTTCGATGATGGCATAGGCTTGCCCACCCAGCCCGGTACCCAGGAAAACATCCGAGACGTCTTTGCGTCTGACGCGCAGGTTGTTGATGAAATAGCTCGATTCAGAATCACGCTGCAGGACGCGCTTCACGGCAATTTCCGCATAGTTCGACCATTGTCCGGCGACCCTGCCCTGGCTGTTGTCGAAAACCAGCTCCACGCTTGCTCGCGCAACCGGTTTTCTGTTCCCGGAGCCGTTGAAAATAACGTCCTGCATGGATTTTCCGCGCAGCGCGGAAGCCCTGGATTCGCCCAGAACCCAGCGTAATGCATCGATAATGTTGGATTTGCCGCAGCCGTTGGGGCCGACGATGCCGACGATCTGCCCGGGCGTGTGGATAGTAGTCGGATCGACGAAGGACTTGAAGCCTGCCAGCTTGATCTGAGAAAGTCGCAATTTAATCCGTAAGGTAAAGCGTTATAATGCGGTAACTCAGCTTATCGAAAGGCATCAGCATGATTCTCGAAACCTTCCCCAATCCGAATCCGGAGCGCGATTACCACATTCACATGGAGATTCCCGAATTTACCTGCCTCTGTCCGAAAACCTCGCAACCCGATTTCGCGACACTCTATCTGGATTATATCCCGGACGAACTGTGTGTCGAACTCAAAAGCCTCAAATTATATATCGTCTCATACCGCAACAAGGGCGCCTTCCATGAAGCGGTCACCAACCAGATTCTGAACGATCTGCTTGAGGCAACCCGCCCCAGATTCATGCGCCTGACGGCAAAATTCTACGTCCGCGGCGGCATTTTCACAAACGTCGTGGCAGAGCACAGCAAGCAGGGCTGGAAACCCAGACCCCTGATCGCACTCAGCCAGTTCGAAGCGCAATCCAATACGCGCTAGCCCGCCTTCATTGTTCCGGAAAGCAGGCTGGCCGCAATGATCATCGCGCCTCCTACCCATTCCTGGAAGCGCATGGCTTCTCCGGCCAGGAAATAGGAAGAAGCCGCAGCGACGACCAGTTCGAAAAGCAGGATGACGATGGCGCGATTCGCAGGAGTATGGGTCAGGCCGTATTGCATCGCCATGTTGACTGCAAGAATGACCATACCCATGATCGAAAGGAGCACCAGCGCATCAGGGGAAACCCCCGGCCAGCCGGACGGCTGAAAAAGCTCGAACAGCAGTCCTGCGACCACCACGCCCGCCGAGACACTGGCCGACCTTGCCTCGATGCTGCAATCCTGGCCGAGCTTTGCCAGGACGTTGGACAGGGCGAACAGGAATCCTGAGCCGAGTCCCAGCCATTCGGCATGGTTCTTCGGAAAAATGCCGCCGCGCCCGGGGCTCCAGAGCATCACCATTGCGCCAGCAAGTGAGCATAAAATCACCAGATATCCTCTTGCGGTGAGGCGCTCCCCCAGCAGAAGCCAGGCCAGCAGGACGGTCCAGAACGGGGCAAGATAAAACAGCAGAAGAACCCGCATCACCTCGCCATTGAGCATCGCCAGCACATAGCCGATATTGCACAGTCCGGCAGAAAGTCCTATCCATACCAGCGTCCAGGAAAACCCTGATGACAGAATGGCTCTCCGGAAAAAGGCCAATCCGAAAACGAGCGCCGCACCATAGCTCAGGGTGAGGGAAATCCAGCCGGACATCCCGAGCATTGCGAGAACACGATAGGGGTACCAGAAAAGCCCCCATACCGTGGCCCCGGCGAGCAAGGAAATTGCAGGAATTTGTTTGGATAACATGCCCTGAAACATTATAATCAACAATTTCGAGCGCAGGCCTGCATGAATCCCGATCTAGAGCGATTGCAACCCTACCCCTTTCAGCGCCTGGCTTCGCTTTGCCAGGGGGCCGAACCCAGTCCGGATTATTCTCCGATCAAGCTTTCCATCGGGGAACCGAAGCACGAAACGCCCCAATTCATCTGCGATGCCCTTGCCCGGAATCTCGGCGGCCTTTCCCATTATCCCACAACCCAGGGCAGCGATGCGCTGAGGGAATCTATCGCAAAGTGGCTGCAAAGGCGCTACGATGCAGCGCTGGATGCAAGAACCCAGATTCTGCCTGTCAACGGCAGCCGGGAAGCCCTGTTTGCATTTGCCCAGGCCGTCGTCGACCCGAACAAGCCTGCCGCGATAGTCTGCCCGAACCCCTTCTATCAGATTTATGAAGGCGCAGCCCTGCTGGCGGGCGCAACCCCGCATTTTCTCAACACCTTGCCCGAAAACCGCTTCGCGCTGGATTTTTCGCAGCTTTCCGAATCAACCTGGGCCAATACCCAACTGCTTTATCTTTGCTCGCCCGGCAACCCGACCGGCCGCATCCTGTCCATCGACGAATGGGCGGCGGTTTTCTCGCTCTCGGACCGATACGGCTTCATCATTGCATCCGACGAATGCTATTCCGAAATCTACTTCGATGAGGCGCGCCCCCCTCTGGGGGCCCTGGAAGCGGCAAGAAAGCTGGGGCGAAGCGATTTCAGGAACCTCGTCGTATTCAGCAGCCTTTCCAAACGCTCCAACGTTCCCGGAATGCGCTCCGGATTCGTTGCGGGGGACGCTGCCATCTTGCAGAAATTCCTGCTCTATCGTACCTATCACGGCTGCGCCATGAGCCCTGCCGTACAATCGGCAAGCATCGCCGCGTGGCAGGACGAGGCACATGTGCAGCAGAACCGGAGACTCTACCGGGAAAAGTTCGACGCCGTCATCCCCCTGTTGAGAAATGCCCTACAGACAGACATGCCGGACGCAGGCTTCTATCTTTGGGCAAGAACTCCGATCGACGATACTGAATTCGCGCGTCTGCTCTATCGAGATTATAATGTGCTGGTTCTGCCCGGAAGCTACCTCGCCAGGGAGTCCGGCGGACTCAACCCGGGCAGCGGGTTCATCCGCATCGCCCTGGTCGCGCCGCTTGCAGAATGCATGGCGGCGGCAGAGCGAATCAGCAAACTGTGCGCCACCCTGGACGACCAATATTGAGGACCAATAATAATGCATGAACTTCAACCCATCATTGACGAAGCTTTCGAAACCCGCGCCGACATTACGCCGCGCAATGTCGACCCGAAGCTCAAAGAGGCGATTCAGGAAGTCCTTAATCTGCTCGACACGGGCAAGCTCCGGGTGGCCGAAAAGATCGACGGCAACTGGGTGACCCACCAATGGCTCAAGAAGGCGGTGCTGCTGTCTTTCCGTATCGAAGACAACAGCTTCATCAAGGGCGGCTACACCAATTACTACGACAAGGTTCCCTCCAAGTTCGCCGACTACAATTCCAAGGATTTCCGCGACGGCGGCTTTCGCGTGGTTCCCCCGGCAGCAGTAAGAAAGGGCTCCTACATCGCGAAAAACGCGGTACTGATGCCTTCCTATGTGAACATCGGCGCCTATGTGGACGAAGGCACCATGGTCGACACTTGGGCTACCGTAGGCTCCTGCGCGCAGATCGGGAAGAACGTGCACCTGTCAGGCGGCGTGGGCATAGGCGGGGTGCTGGAGCCTGTTCAGGCGAATCCCACCATCATCGAGGACAACTGCTTCATCGGCGCCAGATCCGAAATCGTGGAAGGCGTGATTGTGGGCGAAGGCGCAGTCATCTCGATGGGTGTCTACATCGGACAAAGCACCAAGATCTACAACAGGGAAACCGGTGAAGTCAGCTATGGACGCATTCCGGCAGGCGCCGTGGTCGTATCGGGAAACCTTCCCTCTAAAGACGGCCAATACAGCCTCTATTGTGCAGTGATCGTCAAACAAGTCGATGCCAAGACGCGTGCCAAGACGAGCATCAACGAGCTTCTGAGAGGCATCTGATCCATTTCGCAGGAAACAGCATGGCACTGGCCCCCCTTTTCAAATTGATGGCGGAAAAACAGGCGTCCGATCTGTATTTCTCGCCGGGGGCGCCGATCCACATCAAGATCAACGGGATCACCCGCCCCGTCAATAATCAGGTGCTGGATTCGGCAAGAATCCGTGAACTGGCTTATGGCCTGATGAGTGAACAGCAGATTCGCGATTACGAATCGGAATGGGAAATCAATTTCGCATTCAACCAGCCCGAAACCGGAACCTACAGGGTCAACGTGTTCTTCCAGCAGGGCAGCCCGGCCATGGTCGTCCGCTATATCAGGGAGCATATTCAGGATCTCGATACGCTCATGCTCCCCCCCGTCCTCAAGGAGTTGATCATGGCCAAACGCGGCTTGGTCCTGGTGGTGGGCGCGGCCGGGCAGGGCAAATCGACGACGCTCGCATCGATGATCGATTACCGCAACCAGATCGCGACCGGACATGTCCTGACGATTGAAGACCCGATCGAATACCGCTTCACTCACAAAAAATCCATCATCAATCAGCGCGAAATCGGCACCGACACCCGATCCTATTCTGCAGCCCTCGTCAATGCGATGCGCGAGGCGCCCGATGTCGTCATGCTGGGCGAAATCGTCGATCAGGAATCGCTCAGGCACATGTTGCTTTTCTCCCAGGCCGGCCACTTGTGCCTGTCCACCCTGCATGCCAATAACAGTTACCATGCGCTGAACCGGATCGTCACCTTTTTTCCCTACGAAGCGAGAGCGAGCCTGCTTTCCGATCTTTCCTCCAGCCTGAAGTGCATCATTTCCCAGAGGCTCGTCCCCGGAACCAATGGCAAGCTGGTGCCCGCAGTCGAAATCCTGCCCAATACCAAGCATATCGCCGACCTCATCAAGCATGGCGAACTCGACCAGATCAAGGAAGCCATGGATCACAGCCTCGCTTCTGGCTGCCAGACTTTCGAGCAGTCGCTCTACAAACTCTACAAATCCGGCCAGATCAGCTATGAAGAAGCCATGGTTCACTCGGATTCCCCCAGCAATCTATCTTCGCTGATCGAATATGCCGAGCACGCGGGAGACAGCGAAACTCCCGAGGCGATCAGGACGGGGTCGTTCAGAAATTTTAAAATCGACATTTCGGAAAGCAAATCGTGAAGCTGTACGGCATCAGCAATTGCGACACTGTCAAAAAGGCCAGGACATGGCTTGCGGAACACGGTCAGGATATCCCCTTTCATGATTTCAAGAAGGCAGGCATCGACAGGGCATTGATTGCACGCTGGCTCAGGCAGGTGGGATGGCAGGATCTCATCAATCGGCGCGGAACGACGTGGCGCAGGCTGAGCGATACTGATCAGGCCTCAATTACCAGCGAAGCTTCCGCCATCAACCTGATGCTGGAAAAGCCCAGCGTGATCAAGCGCCCCATCCTCGAAGCGGAAGACTGCCTCCTTGTCGGCTTCGACGAGCAAACCTATTCGGAAAATTTCAGAAAATGAATACACTGGAACTTGCAAAAGCCCTCATCGCACGCCGCTCCATGACGCCGGACGACGCTGGATGTCAGGAAATCCTGATCGATCGCCTGGAGAAGCTCGGCTTCCGCGTGGAGCGCATGCGTTTCGGCAATGTCGACAACTTTTGGGCAAGAAAGGGAGACACTTCCCCGGTAATCTGCTTCGCTGGCCATACCGATGTGGTGCCGAGCGGCCCTGTCGCAAGCTGGAAGAGCGATCCCTTCGTTCCGGAAATCCGCGACGGCATGCTGTTTGGGCGAGGCGCTGCAGACATGAAAACCTCTCTCGCAGCCTTTGTCACAGCGATCGAATCCTTTCTCGAACGTCACCCCGATCACGACGGCTCGATCGCCCTGCTCATCACTTCCGACGAGGAAGGCATCGCCGTGGACGGCACGGTCAGGGTCGTCGATGCACTCAAGGCACGCAACGAGTTGCTGGACTATTGCATCGTCGGGGAACCCACCTGCGCATCGAAATTCGGGGATACCCTCAAAAACGGCAGACGAGGGTCCCTTTCCGGGACACTGACCGTCAAGGGAATACAGGGGCATATCGCCTACCCGCACCTGGCCAGGAATCCTATCCATCTCGCATCGCCAGCGATCGCAGAACTTGCCACGATTGAGTGGGACAAAGGCAACGAATATTTCCCCCCCACTACCTGGCAAATCTCCAACATCCATGGCGGAACGGGCGCAACGAACGTCATTCCTGGCACGGTGGAAATCCAGTTCAACTTCAGATTCTCCACGGCAAGCAGCATGGAATCCCTGAAATCCAGAGTGCACGAAGTGCTGAATGCGCATCGGCTCGACTACGATCTGGCATGGTCCTTATCCGGCAAGCCCTATCTCACCCCCAGAGGCTCGCTGGTCGAAGCCATTTCCGATGCGATCAAATCGGTGCAGGGCGTCGATCCCGAGCTTTCCACCTCCGGCGGAACGTCCGACGGCCGGTTCATCGCCGACATCTGCCCGCAGGTCGTCGAATTCGGTCCGCTGAACGCAACCATACACAAGATCGACGAATGCGTCGCAATCGACGACATCGAGCCGCTGCGCGCCATTTACGAGAACACCCTGAAAAACCTGCTGACCGGTCAATGACATGTACGAAGAAGTAGAAACCAGCCTTCTCACGCTCAGGGACTTCCTGCGCTATGCGGTCAGCCGTTTCAACGGCGCCGAACTCACCTATGGACATGGCTGCACGAATGCATTCGATGAAGCAGCCTACCTCCTGCTTTCGGCGCTTCATCTGCCGCACGACAAGCTCGATCCCTTTCTGGATGCGAAGCTCCTTGCGCAGGAGAGGAACCTGATCCTGAACCTGATCGAACGGCGAGTCAGCGAAAGAATCCCGGTCGCCTATCTCACCCATGAAGCCTGGCTCGGCGATTTCAGCTTCTATGTCGACGAGCGTGTGATCATACCGCGCTCCTTCATTGCAGAACTCATTCTGGAACAGCTTTATCCCTGGGTCGAGGAACCCGAAAGCATCGCCAGCGCGCTCGATCTGTGCACAGGCTCCGGATGCCTCGCGATCCTGATGGCGCATGCCTTTCCTGAAGCAACCATCGATGCTGCAGACATCTCGGGGGATGCACTCGCGGTTGCGCAGCGCAATGTCGCCAGCTACCGACTGGAAGACAGAATCAATCTTGTCCGGTCCGACCTGTTCGGCTCCCTTTCCGGAAAATCCTTCGATCTCATCATCAGCAACCCTCCTTACGTCAATGCAGCTTCGATGGCCGGCTTGCCAACCGAATATCTTCACGAACCGGATATCGCGCTCGCCTCAGGCGATGACGGACTGGATGCAGCGAGAACAATCATTTTGAAAAGTGCCTCCCACCTCGCTCCCGACGGACTTCTCCTGGTCGAAATCGGGCATAACCGCGAAGCGCTCGAAGCGGCCTTTCCGGATATCGAGTTCACCTGGCTGGATACGCAAGGCGGATCGGGCCATGTTTTCCTCCTGAAACGGGAGCAGCTTCCAGGAGCCTAGGGCCTGTTGACACTTGTCCGATGGGTGAGAACGTGATGAATCAGGTGACAGGGCAAGGCGGCGCGGTTTGGCTATTCCAAACGAGTCGTGAGGAACGCGGCAATGCGCCTGATTCAACCGTTTCCTTCGGGTTGCGGCGATATGCCGCGTCTGCTGCGTTGCGCGTCTGGCGAAGGGCGCAACCATTCGCTGCGCCGCACGCCTTGTAGCCACCGGCATCCTGTCGCAACGCATCGCACCGGACAAGTGTCAACAGGCCCTAGCTTTACATGGATCGGCTTCTCTGCTTTACTCGATCTAACGGAAAGGCGAAATCATGTTCAAACATATCCTGCTGCCTACAGACGGCTCGGAATTGTCCGAAGATTCGGCAAAAAAAGCCATTGAATTCGCGAAGTCGGTCGGCGCGCAAGTATCCGGCCTGTATGTGCGCCAGGAATATTCTCCGGTTCTCGCCACCGAAGGCATCGGTTACATCGATCCCGTTACGGTGGAGCAGTTCGAAAAGAGCGCCGAGAACTATGCCAGGAACTGCCTTGCATTCATCGAAAAAACGGCAAGTGCGGCAGACGTGCCCTGCGAATGCAGCATCGAGACGGATTTCCATGTATATCAAGCCATCGTTCAGACAGCCGAGGCAAAAGGCTGCGATCTGATCTGGATGGCCTCCCACGGCAGAAGGGGCGTCGCCGGGCTTCTGGTGGGAAGCGAAACCGCCAAGGTGCTGACGCACAGCAAGGTACCGGTGCTGGTCTACCGGTAACCGGATTCAAACGTAGGTTCTGATCCACCTCAAGAGGTTGGCGTAATCCATTGCTCCAGCCTGCCTCGCAACTTCATGTCCTTCCCTGAAAATGGCGAAGGTCGGGATGCTGCGTATGCCGTACCGGGCGGCAACTGCCGATTCGGCTTCGGTGTCTAGTTTTGCGAGCCTCACGGAAGGCTCCAGTTCCGTTGCCGCTCTCTCGAACAGGGGGGCCATCATCTTGCACGGACCACACCATTCCGCCCAGAAGTCCACCACCACCGGTATGGTATTATGTCCGACATGCTTCACGAAGCTCGCGGAATCGAGCGGGACGGGATGCCCGGTGAACAGCGGTGATTTGCATTTTCCGCACTTGGGCGCTTCCGACATTTTGGAAAGCGGCACGCGGTTGATGGCTTCGCAGTTGGGGCAGACAATAAAATTGAATTCGCTCATGTTTCGCTCAACAGTCGATGCTTGAAATCTAGCAGAAATCGCACCCGATGGCCAGGCAACACGATGAAATCCGGGAAAAAGCTTTTACTCGCCCTCACGCTCGTCGCAGCAGCGAGCATGACGCTCGCGCTCATGAGCGGCAGCGCCAAGATCGGGTGGCAGGCGATCGCAGGATCCGGCCTGGATCATGAACTGCTGCTTCACCTTCGCCTGCCGAGAGCTGTCAACGCGTTCACCACGGGAGCGCTGCTCGCCCTCGCCGGCGCGCTGATGCAGGTTCTGCTGCGAAATCCGCTGGCAGACCCCTATGTGCTCGGCATATCCGGGGGCGCAGCCGTGGCTGCGTTGTGCGCCATGCTTCTGGGACTGGAGTCGACCGGCACTTCGATAGGCGCATTCCTGGGCGCCATGCTCTCCATGCTTCTGGTATTCGGCCTTTCCGGATTCGAGCGCCATTCCCGGCTCCTGCTCACCGGAATTGTCGTCGCCTCCGGATGGGGCGCGCTCATCACGCTCATTCTCGCCGTAGCTCCGGAAGGGGAATTGCGCGGCATGCTCTTCTGGCTGATGGGAAATCTCGACAATTCATCCCCCCCCTATCCGGGATTGATTGCGCTCATCCTCGGACTCATGCTCAGCCTGCCCCTCTCCCGCGACCTCAACGTTCTCGCAAGGGGAAACCTCGTGGCAAGCAGCCTGGGCGTCCCGGTGAAACGTCTGCAGCTCTCGATTTACCTGATATGCGCCCTCCTCACCTCGGTTGCAGTGATGACTGCGGGAAGTATCGGTTTTGTCGGCCTGATCGTGCCTCATGGCCTGCGCCGGCTGGGAGGGCATGATCACCGCATCCTGCTTCCCGGAGCGACATTGCTTGGCGGTTCGCTGCTGCTGCTAGCCGATACGCTGGCGAGGACCGTCGTTGCGCCCCAGCAGTTGCCCGCCGGTGCGATCATGGCATTGATCGGCGTACCCCTGTTCCTGTATCTGCTCAGGAGAAAACCATGACCCCGCTGCTGGAAGCGCATCAGCTTTCCGTTCTGGCGGGGGAAAAATGGGCCTGCAAGGAACTCGATCTTTCCATCTGCAAGGGGGAAAAATGGGGCATCCTGGGGGTCAACGGCATCGGCAAAACTTCCCTGCTGCACGCATTGTGCGGCATCCGCGAAATCCAGTCCGGGCAAATACGCCTGAAGGGCAGGCCGATTGCCGAAATGAGGCGGCGCGAGGCGGCGCGCATTGCCGGTCTGTTGTTCCAGGACAGCGAGGATCATTTTCCCTCAACCGTACTGGAAACGGCACTGACCGGGCGCCACCCCCATATTCCGCCATGGCAGAGGGAAAGCCCGGTAGACGAGAAAATCGCGCTGGAAGCGCTGTCTGCCGTCGGGCTTGCCGGAACAGAGCAGCGTCTTGCCAACACCCTTTCCGGCGGCGAGCGCAGGCGGCTTGCGCTTGCCACACTGCTCGTTCAGGATCCCGAGCTTTATCTTCTGGACGAACCGACGAATCACCTCGATCTGCGTCATCAAATCGAAGTGCTGGATCTGCTTGCAAATCGCTCAGCCGAAAAGGCGCTGGTCATGGTCCTGCACGACCCGAATCTGGCAGAGCGGTATTGCGACAGAATTCTGATGCTCCTTGAGGCGGGTCAGACGATGCAGGGGACAAAAGAGGATATCCTGAACGAATCCAGCCTGAGCCGGCTTTACGATTGCCCCATCGCTTCGATCCAGGGGCCTCACGGCAGAATCTTTTTTGCGGATCAGACAGCTCCAGCCTCCGGCTTGAAAGCCGGATGCTTGTAAGTTGAAGATTCGAATCCCGCGGCGAGTATCCCTTTGTTCATCTTGGCAATCCTCTGGCACAGCGACTCGACGATCCGCCTGGAAAGTTTCGAGCTGTAGCCCATCAATGATTCCAGCGTCTCCGGCGAAATGATGAAGAGAAAGCAGTCCGATTCGGCGATGACTGTCGCAGTCCTGCGCTCGCCGAGAAGATAGGCCATTTCGCCGAATATTTCGCCCGCTCTCAATCCTCCCATCCTAATTTCCTGGCCATGATTTTCCCGATACAACCCGACCTGACCCGAGTACAGAAAATAGATCGATCCGGTATCGTCGTTCTGCCTGATGATCATCTCCCCCTTGAGGCAATGCTTGCCGTACTTCTCGAAGATCCTGCCGGATCGATTGAAAAGGAAATGCTCAATCCGGAACTCCAGCTTGCTGCGGTCTTCGCTGTCGAGGAAAATCTTCTCCAGGGCGACCACATCGATTTTCCCCGCCACATAAAGGAATTCCGCCCACATGAAAAACAGGATGCAGGCCAAATAGACCCAGATCAGCACGAAGATGATGTCGCCAAGCGCGCCGTAAAGAGTGATGTATTTGTCGATTTTCACGACATGGGTGAGCACCGCTTCCAGCGCGTACAGGGACAATGTGCACAACAGGCTGTAGAGCAGGGTCGGCAGAATTTCCGGCCTGACCAGGGGCATCTGGAAATAGAGCAGAAAGACGACCGACCATATTCCCATAAAGGGAGTGAACAAGCCTATCGACACGAAGAACAGCTTCAGCAACTGTCCGAGAATAGGCAGGTTCAGCGCAGCATAATCGAAATGATTGAGCAGATAGTCGCCAAGAACGGTGATCCCCAGCAGCAGGAAAATGAAAGGGATGGACATCAGGGAAATGAGGCTGGAAAGGATCAGGTTGCGTCTGCTCGAATCCGTGAAAATGACTGCGAACGCATTATGCACCGATTTCATCAACCCCTTGGAACTCCATAGCAGCAGCAGTATCCCCAGCCCATTGGTGATGCCCACCAGGCTGGAAACGGCACGGATTATCTGCTCCGGATTCTGACTGAAAATTTGGAGATGCGCCCGCTCGACAAGCGTGCCGAATGCTTCACTGAGCTCAGGGTAATTCTGAAGGTAGGTATTGAGCAAGTAAACGAGCAGCACCATCAGGGGTGCAAGGGAAAGCAGTGCATAATAGGCTACCGCTGCAGCATGATTCGGCACCTTCGATTTGAAAAACAGATTCAATGTGACGTAGCTGACCTGGGCAATCCAGTTGGCGCGATCACGGATCGTCTTGACCACGGTCATTTCCTAGAATAATGTGCCTGCGCCATCGAATCTTCTTGCGAAATAGCCTGAAGAAAGATTGCTGATCTTGATTTTCCCATCGGTTCCGGGTGCGTGGACAAATCTGCCGTTCCCTATATAGATCCCCACATGGGAATAGTGCCGGTGCTGCGTATCGAAAAAAACCAGATCGCCCGGCTTGAGCGCTGCAGGTTCGATTTTTCTTGCCATCTTTTCGATTCTGGAAGCATTGTGCGGCAAGTCCATGCCCACCGCATTTTTATAGATATAACTGACCATGCCGCTGCAATCGAGGCCGCTCGAAGGGTTTTTTCCCCCGAAGCGGTAGTCCACCCCCATCAGTCCGAGCGCATAAAGCACGACCTCGTCGCGCATCCCCGTCTGTGGCGGAGCAGCTTCCTGTTTCCGAACCGGAGCCTCCCCGCATCCTGCGGCAAGCAGCACAATGAGCAAAATCAGGTACTTCATTAACCGACTTTTACCCTCGCTTCGCCTTCGACCAGGCGCCCTATCCTTCTGGCATGATCGAACCCGCTCGTCCTGAAAAGCTCGAGCACCTCGTTTTCTGCCTCAGGTGCGCAAGCCACCAGCAACCCGCCGCTCGTTTGAGGATCGCAGAGCATTTTCCTTTGCCATTCCAGGATCGCCCCATCGATGGCGACTTCTTCTCCGAAGCTTGCCCAGTTGCGTTCAACCGCCCCTGGCGCAATGCCTTGCATGCAGAGTTGCTTCGCCTCGGAAAAAACCGGAACCCGATCGAAATCGATGGAAGCGCCGAGGCTTGAGCCTCGGCAAATCTCCAGAAGATGACCGAGCAGACCGAAGCCTGTGACATCGGTCAGGGCATGCACTCCCTCCATCTCGGCAAGCTGCATGCCGGGCGTATTGAGCTGCGTTGTGCTTGCCAGCATGCTTCGATATCCTTCCTGGGCCAACCCCCCCTTCTTGAGGGCTGCGCTCAGTATGCCGATGCCCAGCGCCTTGCCAAGAATCAGAACGTCCCCTGCCTTGGCGCGGTCGTTCCTCTTGATTTTCTGCGGGTGCACGATGCCCATCACGGCGAGCCCATAAATGGGCTCGGGAGAATCGATCGAATGCCCGCCAGCCACGGGTATGCCGGCAAGCGCGCAAACCGATTCTCCGCCATCCAGGATTTGTCTCATGGTTTCGGCGGGAAGCTTGTCTATCGGCATCCCGACAATGGCAAGCGCCATGACGGGCCTTGCGCCCATCGCATAAATATCGGATATCGCATTGGTTGCCGCGATTCTCCCGAAATCCCTTGCATCGTCAACGATGGGCATGAAGAAATCGGTCGTTGCGACGATCGCCTGATCGTCGTTGATGCGATAAACTGCTGCATCGTCGCTCGAATCTTTCCCGACCAGCAGATCGGGGTAAAATGCGGAGGATTTCGAAAGGAGTTCGCGCAGCAGGGAAGGAGCGATTTTGCATCCGCATCCCCCTCCGTGAGAGAATTTCGTGAGTTTAATTTGCATTTCCGGATGGTTCTTTGAAAATTCTGAGCAGCCCAACCCTAGCACAATTATCCGAATTTGACGAGGTCATCGACGTGCGCTCGCCCGCCGAATTCGAGGCCGATCACATTCCCGGCGCAACCAGTCATCCTGTGCTGAACGACGAGGAAAGGACCAGAGTCGGCACCCTTTATGTCCAGGAATCCCCTTTCCTGGCGAAAAAAATCGGCGCGGCGATCGTATCCCGCAACATCGCCCACCATCTCGAAAACAGTTTCATCGACAAACCAAAATCATGGCGCCCTCTGGTGTATTGCTGGCGCGGCGGCAAACGCAGCGGTGCCATGGCGCACATCCTTTCCGAAATCGGCTGGCAAACCACAAGACTCGAAGGCGGATACAAGGCTTACCGGAAAATGGTGCTCGAAGCGCTCGAAGCTTTGCCCGGGCGCTTCGAGTTCAGGGTAATCTGCGGACCGACCGGTTGTGGCAAGAGCAGGCTTCTGGATGCACTCTCCAAGCTGGGCGAACAGACGCTTAACCTCGAAGAAATCGCACGCCACAGAGGTTCCGTGCTGGGGAAAATGCCGGGGCTGGAACAGCCAAGCCAGAAATATTTCGAAAGCTGCATCTGCTCGATGCTGTCAGGATTCGACCCGGCAAGGCCCGTTTACATCGAATCGGAAAGCAAGAAAATCGGGAGCTTGCGCGTACCCCAGGCGCTCATGGAAGCCATGTGGAAAGGCCGTTGCATCCGCCTGGACGCAGGCATCACGGTCAGAAATGCGATCCTCGCGGAAGATTATCGGCATTTTTTCAGCCAGCCGGAAGCCCTCCTCGAAAAGCTGGATTGCCTTGCTCCGCTGCATGGGGGAGAAACGATCGAATCATGGCAAGCCATGATCGAACGCTGCGACTGGGACAATCTCGTCGCATCGCTTCTCGAAAAACATTACGATCCGGCCTACCGGAAATCCATCGAGAAGCACTACCAGCAGTATTCCGAGATATCCGTTATCAATGTGCCCTCTCCCGAAGAATCGGCATTCACGACCCTAGCAGGGAAGATTCGGGCTGATTAATGTCCCCCGGGATGGTATAATTGCGCAATTTGCCGCGAACACCCCGGAAAGCGAAAGTCCGAGCCTGCCCATGCCCAACGCAATCAAACGTAACCACGTCTTCTGGATTTTCGCGCTGGTCGCACTGGTCTGGTTCAGCAACCTGGAGTACCGCAAGCTCGTCAGACCCGACGAGGGGCGCTACGCGGAGATACCGAGAGAAATGGTGGCTACAGGCGATTGGGTGACGCCGCGCCTCAATGGCATCAAATACTTCGAGAAGCCCGCATTGCAGTACTGGATGACAGCGGCAGCCTACGAGCTCTTCGGCGAGCACCAATGGACGGCAAGGCTGTGGAGCGGCCTGACCGGCTTTCTCGGCATATTGCTGACCTATCTCACCGGCAGGCGCCTGTTCGGGGCCGAAGCCGGATTCTATTCCGCACTAGTCCTGGCGAGCAGCGTGCTTTATGCCGTGATAGGCCACATCAATACGCTAGACATGGGGGTCACATTCTTCATGAGCCTCAGCATGTCCGGTTTCCTGCTCGCCCAGGCCACCCCCCTGCAGAGAAAATTCTGGATGCACGTCGCCTGGGCTGCAATGGGATTCTCCATCCTGAGCAAGGGATTGATCGGCATTGTCCTGCCGGGGGCGGTGCTCGTGCTCTATACGCTATGGCAGCGCGATTGGGGAATCTGGAAGCGGCTCAATCTGCTCACAGGCATCCTTCTGATGCTATTGATCAGCGCACCCTGGTTCATCGCAGTCTGCAAGGCGAATCCCGAATTCTTCCATTTCTTTTTCATCCACGAGCATTTCGAGCGCTTCCTGACCAAGGACCACGGGCGCTACCATCCCTGGTATTACTTCGTCCCAATTCTCCTGGCGGGCATGCTGCCCTGGATCGGCGCACTTTTTCCATCCTTTTTCGGATCAATAAGGGCAATGGGCAATAGCCGGGAATTCCAGCCAGGGCGATTCCTGTTCGTCTGGATTGCCTTCATTTACTTCTTTTTTTCCATATCCGACTCGAAGCTGCCCTCCTACATCCTGCCGATTTTTCCGGCTCTGGCGCTGCTCATCGGCAACCGGCTTTCCGAAATGGATGGACGCAGACTGCTCTGGCATTTCATTCCCATCGCGATGATTGGCGCAGCAGGGCTTGCTCTTTCTCCAGAAGTCGTCCGTCTTGCCGATCCCATCGTACCGGTTGCGCTCTACCGCAATTATGTGCCCTGGCTTGAGGCGGCCTCAGCAACCGCCTTGATCGGCGCGCTTTATGCCGCATATCTGTGCCGCCGCAACGCAAAAAGGCATGCGATCATCGCCATGTCCCTGTCGATGCTGATTTGCAGTCAGCTGACCCTGGCCGGGCACAACAGTCTTGCCCCTTCGAATTCGGCCTATTATCTCGCTCAGGAAATCAAGCCCTATCTGAAGGACGGTATGCCTTTTTACAGCGTCGCGATGTACGAGCAGACCCTCCCCTTCTACATCAAGCGCACCGTCACCCTGGTCGCTTACCAGGATGAAATGGCCTTCGGCATCGAGCAGGAGCCGAAGAAATGGATTCCGGACATCAAATCCTTCGAAACCCTCTGGAAAAAACAGCCCTATGCGCTTGCAATCATGACGCCTCAACTGTACGCTCAGCTTGAAAATCAGCTGCCGATGCAGCTCATCGCACAGGACACGAGGCGCGTCGTAGTGAAAACTCCATGAATCCGACCAGCTTTCTATTGATACTCACCGGCGTTCTGCTCAATGCGGCGGCGCAATTGCTGCTCAAGGCAGGAACCAATGCCGTGGGCGCTTTCGCTTTCAGCAGGGGCAACATCCTGCCCATAGGCTGGCAGATCGCCACCCAGCCTCCGATCATCGGGGGGCTCGCCTGTTATGGCATATCCGTGATCGTGTGGATCATGGCATTGTCCAGGGTCGAGGTCAGCATCGCCTATCCGATGCTCTCCATCGGCTATGTGGTCAATGCCTTCGCAGCCTGGTATCTTTTCGGCGAAAATCTTTCGATATCGCGGCTTTTAGGCATAGGGATCATCATCCTCGGCGTTTACATCGTGTCAAGAAGCTAATGTCGATTGACAGATCTGTTTTATAATAAACTGAAATCATGGACTATTTGCCATTCACAAAACCTTTTCTGGACGATGCGACGATACAGGGCGTTGCGGAGGTATTGCGCTCGGGATGGCTCGCAACCGGGCCCAGTGTCGCCGAATTCGAATCGAAGCTTTCCGAATATCTGGGCGGGCGCATCGTGAAAAGCTTCACTTCCGCAACCGGCGCACTCGAAGTTGCGCTCGAGGTTTGCGGAATCGGCCCCGGAGACGAAGTCATCACGCCTGCCATGAGCTTCGCCGCCACCCCCAATGTGATCATGCGGGTCGGCGCGAAGCCGGTTTTCGTCGATGTCGACATCGTTACGCGCAATATCGACCTGGATCAGGTCGAGCGCGCCATCACTTCCAAAACCCGCGCCATCATGCCGGTGCATTTCGCGGGCCTCGCGGTTGACTGCGACAGGCTCTACGCTATTGCCAGAAGACATGGCCTCAGGGTGATCGAGGATGCCGCGCATGCGATCGGATCATTCTGGCAAGGCCGAAAAATCGGCAGTTTCGGCGACATCGTGTCGTTCAGCTTTCATCCCAACAAGAACATGACCAGCATAGAAGGCGGCGCGCTGAGTCTTGCCGATCCAGCCGAGGCAAAAAAACTGGATCAGCTGCGTTTTCACGGGATCGCAAAAGACGAAGAAGGGAACCAGGATGTCGTGGTTCCCGGGGGGAAATACAACCTTTCCGATGTCGCCGCCAGAGTCGGCGTCGGGCAGCTCGCACATCTGGATGCCTTCAACGAAAAGCGCCGGCTCCTCGCCGAGCATTATCTCGATCGCTGGGCTATCGAAGACTGCCTGCTGCCCGCAACCGGCGAAGGCCACAGCTGGCACATGTTCGCCCCGTTGATTCCTTTCGAACGCCTGAATCTTGACAGAAAAGCATTCATCGGAAAAATGCACGAACAAGCCATTGGCGTCGGCATCCATTATCCCGCCCTGCACCTCTTCAGCCTTTACCGGAAACTGGGATACCAGGAGGGCGACTTTCCCAACGCTGAACGTATCGGACGCGAAACCGTGACCCTGCCGCTTTACCCCATGATGACGCCTGCCGATGTCGAGCGGGTGTGCTCCGCCGCCGCAAGGATACTGAAGTCATGATCGAACTGTCGGTCATCATCCCGGTCTACAACGAGGAACAGGGGCTCCAGTCCCTGTTCGACAGGCTCTACCCCGCCCTCGATGCGCTGGACAGACCCTATGAAATCATCTTCATCAACGATGGCAGCCGGGATCGCTCGGCAATGCTCCTCAAGAACCAGTTTGAAGTGCGCCGGGATGTTACCCGCGTCATCCTGCTCAAGGGCAATTTCGGGCAGCATATGGCCATCATGGCTGGATTCGAGCAGGTGCGGGGAAAATATATCGTCACCCTGGATGCAGATCTGCAAAACCCCCCCGAGGAAATAGGCAAGCTTCTGGAGAAGATGGACGAAGGCTACGACTATGTCGGCTCGATCAGGAAAAATCGCCAGGATGATCTGTGGCGCAGCATTGCATCGCGAATGATGAACCGCCTGCGGGAGCGCATCACCAAAATCAGGATGACCGATCAGGGATGCATGCTGCGCGCCTACAGCCGCAGCATCGTCGATGCGATCAATTCCGCACGCGAAATCAATACCTTCATTCCAGCGCTCGCCTATACCTTTGCGAGCAACCCGACCGAGATCGAGGTCGAGCACGAGGAACGGACCGCAGGAGAATCGAAATATTCGATCTACAGCCTGATCCGGCTCAATTTCGACCTCATGACAGGATTTTCGGTCGTCCCGCTCCAGGTGTTTTCCCTTTCCGGCATCCTGATATCCCTGCTTTCGACGCTGTTCGTCGTCTACCTTGCGATCCGGCGCCTTATCGTGGGCCCAGAAGTGGAAGGCGTGTTCACCCTCTTCGGCATCGTTTTCTTCTTCATCGGCATCATCCTGTTCGGAATCGGCATCCTGGGCGAATATGTCGGCAGAATCTATCAGGAAGTGCGGCACAGGCCAAGATACCTGATCGAGGCCATCCTGGAAGGAAAAGCGTGATGCGCGCAGTCGTTTTCGGCTATCACGACGTGGGGGTGCGCTGCCTTCAGGTGCTGCTCGCCCAAAATGTCGACGTGGCCCTCGTCGTCACGCACGAAGACAATCCCGACGAATCGATCTGGTTCGAAAGCCTGGCGGAGCTCGCCGCACTCCACGACATTCCCGTCATCAAACCCTCCGACCCCAACACGCCCGAGGTGATCGACGCTGTCGCCGCCTTGCGCCCCGATTTCATATTCTCCTTCTACTACCGGCTGATGCTGAAGGCGGAACTGCTCGCCCTTCCCAGACACGGCGCCTACAACATGCACGGCTCGCTTCTTCCCAAATACCGGGGCAGAGTGCCGGTCAACTGGGCCATCATCAAAGGCGAAACGGAAACAGGCGCGACATTGCACAGGATGACCGAAAAGCCCGACAACGGAGACATTGTCGACCAGAGTGCAGTTCCCATTCTGCCAAACGACACTGCAGCCGAGGTTTTCAAGAAGGTGACCTGCGCAGCGGAAATCACTCTGCACCGGGCTTTGCCGAAGCTCGTATCCGGCAATGCGGCATTTCATCAACAGGATCTCAGCCTGGGTGGCTATTTCGGCGGACGCCGTGCCGAGGATGGAAAAATAAACTGGCTTGAATCCGCACAAACCATCCACAATCTGGTGCGGGCGGTCGCGCCACCCTATCCCGGCGCGTTTTCCCCTATCGGAGGCATGAAGCTGAGCCTTTTCAGGACACTCGTCGAAAGCCGCGCGCCTCGTTCTGCCCGCCCTTCCCTCTATTGCGAGAACGGACGCTGCTACGCCGACTGCGGCGGTGGCGGCGTATTGAGACTGGTGTCTTTCGAAATCGACGGCGAAACAGCGGATGCGGGCATGCTGGCGAAAAAATTCGGAACCGCCTCCATTTCCCTAATTTAAAAACCTCCAAGGATAATCATGAAAAAAATTCTGATACTCGGCGTGAACGGATTCATCGGCCACCATCTTTCCAAACGCATCATCGAGACCACAGAGTGGGAAGTGTACGGCATGGACATGCAGACCGACCGCATTGCCGACCTGCTCGACCATCCGCGCTTCCACTTCTTCGAGGGCGACATCACCATCAACCGCGAATGGATCGAATACCATGTCAAGAAATGCGACACCGTTCTGCCGCTTGTCGCCATCGCAACCCCTGCAACCTACGTCAAGGAACCCCTCAAGGTTTTCGAACTCGATTTCGAAGCGAACCTCCCCATCGTCCGGGCTTGCGTCAAGTACAAGAAGCGCGTGGTCTTTCCTTCGACCTCGGAAGTCTACGGCATGTGCAAGGATGGCGAATTCGACCCCGACCATTCCGAACTGATCCTGGGGCCCATCAACAAGCCGAGATGGATCTATTCCTGCAGCAAGCAGCTCATGGATCGCGTGATCTGGGCCTATGCCATGCAGGACGGGCTCGATTTCACCCTGTTCAGGCCTTTCAACTGGATCGGCGAGGGACTCGACAGCATTTATACGCAAAAGGAAGGCAGCTCTCGCGTCATCACCCAGTTTCTCGGCCATATCGTTCGCGGAGAGAACATCAAGCTGGTCGACGGGGGTACGCAGAAACGCGCATTCACCTACATCGACGACGGCATTGACGCCCTGATGAAAATCATCGACAACCAGGACGGCGTCGCCTCCGGCCAGATCTACAATATCGGCAACCCCAAAAACAACTATTCGGTCAAGGAACTGGCGAAAATGATGCTGGACCTCGCCTACACCTATCCCGAATACGAGCCTTCCGCGAGAAAGGTTCAGGTAATCGAGACGACCTCGGCCGAATATTACGGAAAAGGCTATCAGGACGTGCAAAACCGCGTCCCGAAAATCGACAATACCTGCCGCGATCTGGATTGGCAACCGAGCGTGACGATGCAGGATGCGCTCGTCAACATTTACGAAGCCTACCGGGGTCATGTCAACGAGGCCCGCAAACTCGTCGACGCATGAAGCTCGCCCTGAAAATCGATGTCGACACTTTCAGGGGAACCCGTGAAGGCATTCTGCCGCTCGTCTCGCTGCTGCAAAAAATGGAAGCGCAGGCCACCTTCTTGTTCAGTCTGGGGAAGGATCATACCGGATGGGCCATGAAACGGGTATTCAAGCCCGGGTTCATGAAGAAGGTATCCCGCACTTCCGTGCTGGAACATTACGGCCTCAAGACCCTGCTTTACGGCACCCTGCTTCCCGGTCCCGATATCGGCAGGCGCTGCGGCGAACTCATGCGGCAAGTCAGAAGCGAAGGATTCGAAGTCGGCATCCATACCTGGGACCATGTCAAATGGCAGAATAACGTTTTCGAACAGGATGCCGACTGGACGGCAAGGGAAATGCTGGCAGCCTGCGGGAGATTCGAGTCCGTTTTCGGCGAACCTGCGCACCTCCACGGTGCAGCAGGCTGGCAGATGAATCCGCATGCCTTCCGCCTCACCCAGAAGCTGGGCTTTCGCTATGCCTCTGACACCCGGGGAATTTCGCCTTTCATTCCCGTACAGGATGCCGAAATCATCGCCTGTCCGCAGCTGCCGACCACCCTTCCCACTCTGGACGAAGTGATGGGGCTGGATGATGACGCTGCATCCCATCTGCTCAAGCTGAGCGAAAATCCCCGCAAAACCGGCCATGTCTACACCCTGCACGCCGAGTTGGAAGGGATGAAACTGATCGGGACATTCGAAAAATTGCTTCTTGGATGGAAAAGCATGGGGTACGAGCTCGTTTCGATGCAGCAGTATTTCGAATCGCTGACGGACGAATCACTGCCGAGGCATGAAGTGGTATACGGGGAAATTCCGGGAAGAGCGGGAACGCTCGCGCTGCAGGGTAATGAATTTCTTGGCTAAGCCTTGAATTCCCGGGCGATCAGGACGGCATTGCTGCCGCCGAATGCGAAAGAATTCGACATGACCGTCCTGATGTCGACCTCTGCCCTGCCGACATTGGGCACGTAATCGAGATCGCATTCCGGATCCGGCTCATCCAGATGGGCTGTGGGCGGGATGCTCTTGTGCTTCATGGCGAGGAGCGCCGCTGCAAATTCGACGGCGCCTGTCGCCCCCATCATGTGGCCATGCATGGATTTGGTCGATGTCACCGGAATGCGGTGGGCATGCTGTCCGAAAACCTCCTTGATCGCAGCCGTCTCGACCGCATCCCCGATGGCCGTCGCAGTGCCATGGGCATTGATATGATCGATTTGCCGGGACTCGATTCCAGCGTCTTCGATGGCGAGCCGCATGGCGCGGACCTGTCCTTCCCGCGAGGGTTTGGTGATATGACAGGCATCGCTCGCCGAGCCGTAGCCGATCAGCTCTCCGTAAATCGGCGCCCCCCGAGCCATGGCGCGCCCGGCTTCTTCGAGAATCAGGACAGCCGCCCCTTCGCCCAGCACGAGTCCAGTCCTGTTTTTCGAGAAAGGTTTGCAGGAAGCAGAAACGTCCCTCTCGTCAGGCAAGGCAAGCGTCCTGAGCGAAATCCAGGCATTGATCGTGCCGTAAGTCAGCAGGGCTTCGCTCCCTCCCGCCACCATGACATCGGCATAGCCTTGCCTGATCAGTCGGTAAGCCTCTCCGATGGCTATCGACGAAGAAGAGCAGGCGGTCGAGTAGGTCACGTTCGGCCCCTGCAATCCGTATTCCATGGATATCTGGGATGCTGCGGCATTGTTCATCGCCATCAGCACGGTGAGCGGCTTGATTCTCGGCACTTCCCTGGTATAGATCTCGACGTAGCCCTCTTCTATCGTCCCGACCCCGCCGATTCCGGTACCGAAATAGATGCCTGCGCGAGGCTTGTCTGTTTCGGACAGCGCCAGCCCTGAATCGCTGAAGGCTTCCTTTGCGGCGACGAGGGCGAACTGGCTGAACCTGTCCAGGGAACCGAGCCTCATTCGGGAAAAATGGCTGGAAGGATCGAAATCGACCTCGGCGGCCACCCGGATGGAAAGCTTGCCGGAAAAATCTGCGGAAAGCGTCCTCACCCCAGATTTCCCGGCCATGAGATTGTCAAAAAAGTCGGCCTTGTTGCTGCCCACCGACGAAACCACGCCGAGGCCGCTGATGACCACTCTTCTCAATGCTTGGGCTCCGCAGCGTGCTGATCGGCCACGAGCCTGTCCACGAGCGTCACGATGTCCTGAACCGTCTTGATTTCGACGCGCTCGTCGGACAATTTGATTTTGAATTCGTCCTCCAGGACGAACATGAATTCGATGACGGAAAGGGAGTCGAGCCCCAGGGTTTCAAGGGATCTTTCTGGCTGGAGATCGGCTTCGCTGATTTCGAAATTTTCCGCCATGAGCTTTTGTATCGTTTGTAAGGTTGTCATATGCTTTGTTTCAGGCTACGCGTACTGTGTCGAGTTCAACACTTTGGGAGGATTGGGTTTCACCCGCGATCACTTCGTTGAAGAAGCGGATGGTTTCTTCTGCGACGAGGGCCTTCTGGTTGTCCATCGTCACCATATGGTAGCAGTCGTCGAGGAAGATCTTGCGCACTTTCCTGCTGCCGATATGCTTTTCCACGAAGTCAGCGCTCCTGACGGTAGCGGTATCGTCCTCGATGGAATGGATGATGAGGGCGGGAGCCGTGGCTTTCGGAATGTTTCGCTTCACTTCGCCGATCAGCTTGTCGGTTTCGAAAATCCCGCTCATCGGTATCCTTGCAGAGCCAGCAGCCGAAGTCGATTTCTCGGTCATTTCACGGGCTATCCAGGCGCGCAACTGCTCGTTCTTGAGCCCGTAAGGCTCCCGCTCGCGATAGGAGTAGAAATACCGGAAAGGCGTGTAGTAGCCAAGAGGCAAAAGAAACCGGTACCAGGGTATGCTCCAGCCGTCAAAATAGAGCGTGGTGGCAAGAAGGGAAAGTCCGGCGACTTCATCCTTTTTCTCTGCCGCGAGATTCAGGGCCAGGACAGCGCCGATGCAAAGGCCGCAGACCGATACCGTCTTGTACTGCCGCTTCATGTCATCGAAATGCGCGACAACTTCCTTGTGCCATTCCTGCCATTTTTTGGTGGCAGGGCGTTCGCCGTAGCCGTAACCGGAAAAATGGGGAGCCCTGACGGTGTAGCCTGCCTTGTAGAGCATCCTTGCCACATATTGCATTTCCAGTGGCGTTCCCGACAACCCATGAATCAGCAATACCGCGTGCTCTCCCTTGACCAGATTGATATCCTTGGTAATTTCATTCAGTGCCACCATCCGTAGATCATCCTCTTCCAGAGCGCCCGTCACCCCAACGAATCCAAACCTGGATTCAATCACAACTGGCAAGCCAAGGTACGCAAATTATGTGGATTATAACAAAATTTGGCTCATCCAGGGGTTGAATTTTACTCGCAATGCCCGCCTCAAAGACGTCAACCAAAACTGCTTTGACAAGCCTAATGCAGTTAAGTTATGGTTGACTGAACAAAACTCTCACAGGAATCCATTCCGGCATCATGCAAACCGTCCCTGATTTCATATTGCCCTCCACCGGCGGAAAGAATTTCCAACTGTCTGCTTGCAGCGCAAAATTCATCCTCCTTTACTTCTATCCCAAGGACAACACGCCTGGCTGCACCACGGAAAGCCAGCAATTCCGGGATGCCCACGAAAACTTCACGAGGCTCGGCTGCCAAGTGCTGGGCATCTCGCGCGACAGCATCAAGTCCCACGAGAATTTCAAGTCTCAATACAACCTCCCTTTCGAGCTGCTGAGCGACGGCGAAGAACTCGCCTGCAACCTGTTCGGGGTGCTCAAGCAGAAAATGATGTACGGCAAAGCCGTGCGCGGGATCGAGCGCAGCACTTTCCTGCTCGACTCCGAAAGAAGAATCCTCAAGGAATGGCGCGGCGTCAAGGCCGAAGGCCATGCCGAAGACGTTCTCAACTACCTCGAATCCATCGCCTGAATCATGACCAAGACCCAAACCAAGCTGTTCGTGCTCGATACCAATGTGCTGATGCATGACCCGACCAGTCTGTTCCGCTTCGAAGAGCATGACATCTACCTGCCCATGGCCACGCTTGAGGAACTCGACAACAACAAGAAGGGCATGTCCGAAGTCGCGCGCAACGCTCGCCAGGCAAGCCGCTTCCTGGACGAAATCGTGAGCCGGGTCATGACAGACATCGATGAAGGAGTCGGCCTAGAAGCGCATGGCGCAAAGACCGCGACAGGGAGGTTATTCCTGCAAACCTCCGCCATTGAGGAATCCCTCCCCGCCTCCCTTCCGGGACTCAAGGCGGACAACCAGATCCTGGGCGTCGCCCTTCATCTGAAGAAGAAATTCAAGGCCCGCTCGGTCATCCTCGTCAGCAAAGACATCAACATGAGGATCAAGGCACGTGCGATCGGCGTCGAAGCTGAGGATTATTTCAACGACAAGGTGCTGGAAGACACCGACCTGCTCTACACCGGCTTGCGCGAACTGCCTCAGGATTTCTGGGAGGCTCACGGCGGCGAAATCGAATCCTGGAAAGATGCCGGGCGCACGCTCTATCGCATCAAGGGACCGTTGTGCGCCAGCCTTTATGCCAACGAATTCGTGTACCAGGAATCCCCACAACCCTTTTACGCCCGGGTCAGGGAACAGGAGGGACAGTCGGCGATTCTCGAAACGGTCAAGGACTACACCCATCAGAAAAACAACGTATGGGGCATCTCCGCGCGCAACAAGGAACAGAATTTCGCCCTGAACCTGCTGATGGATCCGGATATCGACTTCGTCACGCTGCTGGGACAGGCTGGAACCGGGAAAACGCTCCTGACCCTCGCCTCGGCCCTGATGCAGACGATTGAACTCAAGATCTATTCCGAAATCATCATGACGCGCGTCACGATTCCGGTGGGAGAAGATATCGGCTTTCTGCCCGGCACGGAGGAAGAAAAAATGAGCCCCTGGATGGGCGCGCTGGAAGACAATCTGGACGTGCTCAACAAGACCGACGAGGAAGGCGGGGATTGGGGGAGAATCGCCACCCATGACCTCATCCGCTCCAGGATCAAGGTGAAGTCGCTCAATTTCATGAGGGGGAGGACTTTCCTCAGCAAATTCCTGATCATCGACGAGGTGCAGAATCTTACGCCCAAGCAGATGAAAACACTGATCACCCGGGCAGGTCCCGGAACGAAAGTCGTCTGTCTGGGCAACATTTCCCAGATCGACACGCCCTATCTGACGGAAGGCAGCTCAGGCTTGACCTATGTGGTGGACCGGTTCAAGGGCTGGGCGCACGGCGGCCACGTCACTCTGCAGCGCGGCGAACGCTCCAGGCTTGCGGATTACGCTACGGAAAGGCTCTGACCCGGTTTTATTTGTCGGACGAGGAATCGTCCTCCTCGTCTTCCATCGGCGGATTGCCGTCATAGACTTCGCTGTTGCGATGCTGCAGGTAAGCATCCCTGACGAATGTGTAGGGATCCAGCGCAGCCTGCATCAGAATGTTTTCGGATTGCATCAGATCGGCCCGGGTATCCACCCCCTGGAGGGCAACCAGACTGTTCCTTCTCGCCACGTCTGTCGTCCTGTAGAGCGGATAATACTGCCAATCGACGACAGTGCCCACGCCATCCCTGAAATCGCTTGGGCCCAGGAAAGGCAGAACCAGATAAGGCCCAGGCTTGACTCCCCAATATCCCAGTGTCTGCCCGAAGTCTTCGTTATGCTTGGGATATCCCGAAGGGCCCGCGACATCGACGAGGCCGGCGAAACCGATGGTGGAATTGATAAAAACCCGTCCCGCATCCGAAAATGCCTGCCTCCCCTTCAGTTGCAGCAAGTCGTTGATGGTGACCACCACGTCATTGAGGTTGGAGAAGAAATTGCCGATCATGATCCTGATGCCTTGCGGCACTACCGCATCGTAGCCCTTGGCAACAGGCTTCAGCACAGCCTTGTCGACCGTATCGTTGAACTTGTAGATCTTGCGGTTCAAGGGTTCCAGAGGATCCGTGCGGTTGTATGGAGTGGCGCAACCGGAAAGAACGACAAACAGCGTTATCAGGGCAACTATTCTCATTTAGTTCGTGCACCAATCGTGAATTGGCGTCAATTATACTTTCATTGCCGGGCGCGACAAATCATTTCAAGCCATTTCCACAATCTTGTTCAAGGTCGCCCTGGAAGCATCGATCAGTTCGGATGCCGTCATGCCAATGGGGCCCACTCCTGCCTGGGAAAGATTGTCTGCAGCAGCGCCGTGCAGGTATACGGCACACAGCAACGCATCTTCGAGAGGCAATCCCTGCGACAGGAATGCGCCGATGATTCCGGACAGCACATCGCCCATTCCGGCCTGAGCGAGGCCGGGATTGCCGGAAGCGTTGATCGCCCATTTCCCGTCCGGAAATGCGCAAATGCTGCCGGCACCCTTCAAAACCACGGGGCAGCCGAACTTTCGAACCAAACCGGCCGCGGCAGCGATCCTGTCCTTCTGGATTTCCTGTATCGAACATCCCGCCAGTCGCGCAGCTTCGGCCGGGTGCGGCGTCAGGACGGCAATGCTGGTCCTGTCAGCCAAGTCCTGCTGCAATTTCGGATCTCCCGCGATCAGGTTGAGCGCATCCGCATCGATCACCAGCGCGCTTTCGGACAAAAGCGCGCGCCCGACGAGATTTCCGGCTGCTTCCGATTTTCCCAGCCCCGGCCCGATCACGAAGGTCGACGCTTGCGTCGATGCGTTGACATCCCGCACCATGATCTCGGGCTGAACGGGATCGACTCCAAAATTCTCGAGCGCGCACAGAAACACCTTTCCGGAACCCAGCTTCAGCGCAGCTCTCGCAGCAAGCAGAGCAGCCCCCAGCATACCCTTCGCGCCGCCGATGACTGCAGTGCTGCCGAAAGTCCCCTTGTGGCTGTTTCGGGGCCTTTTCTTGAAGCAGGCAGCCACGATTTTCGAATTCGACACCCAACCCTGCGCTTGCCTCAAGGCAGGCACGTCGAGCCCGAGCGTATCGAGATGGACGCTCCCGCAATGATCGAGTCCATCGCACATCAGGAGGCCGGGCTTCAATGCGATGAATGCCAGGGTATGCGTCGCCTTCACCGCGACCCCCAGAACCGCCCCGGTGTCCGAATCCACCCCGCTCGGCATGTCCAGGGAAAGGATGGGAATGCCGAGCGCATTGACGGCCTCGACCATGATTCCCCAGCCATCGGCAAGCGGGCGCGTCAACCCGGTGCCGAACAGCCCGTCTACAGCCAGATCCCATTTGCCCTGCCGGGGAATTGCCGAATGGCAGATTCCGCCGCAATCCAGCCAGGCTAGACAAGCCCGGGCAGCATCGACGGGGAGCTTCTGCGGATTTCCGGCAAAGACCAGGGTGACGTCGATCCACCAGGATTTGAGATGGCGGGCGGCGACAAAGGCATCCCCGCCGTTGTTTCCCGGCCCGGCAAGGACGAGCACCTTGTTCGCGGCAAGCCTGTCCCGCACGAATTGCGCCGCCGCAAGCCCGGCCCTTTCCATGAGCGGCGCATCGAGAAGCTTCTCGATGGCCTCGATTTCACGCCTCGAACAGACTGGCTCGAAAATTTCCGAAAGATTTCTCATGGGCAAAACAGCGCATTCATTTGAGATATAATACATGCAAATGTAAAGCCAGAAACACTCTTGATCCGGGTCATCCATGTCTGAATTCATCATGTTGCGCGGACGCAGCGCACTTTCCGATTTCCGCCTGAACAAGCTTCTCGGATTGGTCCGCTCCTTCATCCCGGAAGTTTCGGCCATCCATGCAGAATTCTGGCACTTCGTCTCAGCTTCGAGGAAGCCGGATCAGAGCGAATCGCAAATCCTGGAAAAACTCCTGGAATACGGCCCCGCAGGCGGCCATTGCGCAGAAGACGGCAGCATATTGCTCGTCCTGCCCCGCATCGGCACCATCTCTCCCTGGTCATCGAAAGCCACCGATATCGCCAAACATTGCGGCCTCGATTTCATCGAAAGGATAGAGCGCGGCATCCTCTACCGGATCGACGCGTCCCTTTCGCAAAGGGAAAGACTGCTCCCGCTGATCCATGACAGGATGACGGAGTGCGTCGTCTCCTCCCTTGCGGACGCAAATGCCCTTTTCAGGAAATTCGATCCAGCCCCCCTGTCCACGATAGACATCCTCTCGGGCGGCATCGAAGCGCTCGAAGCTGCCAACAGGCAAATGGGCCTTGCCCTTTCTCCTGACGAAACCAGCTACCTCGTCGAAAATTTCAATATGCTGGGGCGCAATCCTACCGACGTGGAACTCATGATGTTCGCCCAGGCCAATTCGGAGCATTGCCGCCACAAGATATTCAATGCGGACTGGATAATCGACGGGCAGACGCAGTCGCGCACGCTGTTTTCGATGATACGCCATACCCACGCCATGAACCCGCAGGGCACGGTGCTCGCCTACAGCGACAATTCGGCCATCATGGAAGGCAGCCCGACCTCCCGCTTCTTCCCGGGCAAGGATGGCGCCTACCGGCACGAAAATCAGCTGACCCATATCCTGATGAAGGTTGAAACGCACAATCATCCCACTGCCATTTCCCCCTATGCGGGCGCGGCAACCGGAGCAGGCGGCGAAATCCGGGACGAAGGCGCCACCGGATGCGGATCGAAACCCAAGGCCGGGCTGACCGGATTTTCGGTATCCAATCTCAACATCCCGGGATTCGTCCAGCCCTGGGAAAGCTCGAACTACGGCAGACCCGGGCATATCGCCTCCCCCGTGCAGATCATGCTGGAAGGACCGATAGGGGGAGCCGCGTTCAACAACGAATTCGGGCGCCCCAATCTTTGCGGCTATTTCCGCACTTACGAGGAAGAAGTGGGCGGAGAAATGCGCGGCTACCACAAACCGATCATGCTGGCCGGGGGGCTCGGCAGCATTCTGGACAGCCAGTCGTTCAAGCGGGAAATCCCCGCGGAAGCCGTCCTGATCCAGATCGGCGGTCCCGGCATGCTGATCGGACTCGGAGGAGGCGCAGCGTCGAGCATGAATACCGGGAGCAATGCCGAGCATCTGGATTTCGACTCGGTGCAGCGCGGCAACGCGGAAATGCAGCGCAGAGCGCAGGAAGTCATAGACCGCTGCTGGCAAATGGGGGAACAAAACCCCATCCTGTCGATTCATGACGTGGGTGCCGGAGGACTCTCCAACGCGGTTCCGGAGCTCGTTCACGGGTCAGGCCGGGGCGGCAGGATCAATTTGCGCGACATCATGAGCGAAGAACCCGGCATGAGCCCGATGCAGATCTGGTGCAACGAAGCCCAGGAGCGCTATGTGCTGGCGATCAAACCCGAAGACCTGGATCTTTTTACAGCCCTCTGCGAGCGGGAACGCTGTCCCTTCTCGAAGATCGGCACGGCGACCTTCGACGAACGACTGGAAATCCTGGACCCCGTATTCGACAGCCGTCCGGTCGACATGCCGCTCTCCGTCCTGCTGGGCAAACCGCCCAAGATGACCCGGAACGTGACCCGCACCGCCAAAAACCTGCCTGCCTTCAAGCCCGACTTGCTGGAATTGAAGGAAGCGCTCTACCGCGTGCTGCGAGCCCCTGCAGTTGCCGACAAGACCTTTTTGATCACCATCGGCGACCGAACCGTGGGGGGCCTGACCGCGAGAGACCAGATGACGGGACCCTGGCAGGTTCCGGTAGCCGATGTCGCCGTGACGCTGTCCGATTTCGAATCCGTCAGGGGGGAAGCTTTCGCCGTTGGCGAGCGTACCCCGATCGCGCTGATTCATCCCGCAGCTTCCGGACGCATGGCGATCGGGGAAGTCATCACGAACATTGCAGCGGCATGCATAGACGATATCGGCATGATCAAGCTTTCGGCGAACTGGATGGCGGCAAGCGGGCACCCCGGCGAAGACGCCGCGCTCTATGACACCGTTCAGGCGGTCGCCATGGAGCTCTGCCCGCATCTTGGAATCAGCATACCGGTGGGCAAGGATTCGATGTCGATGAAGATGGCCTGGACCGATGCATCCGACAACAGGAAGTCGGTCGCAGCCCCGCTCTCCCTGATCGTTTCGGCCTTCGCGCAGGTTCGGGACGTCGGACTCACCCTGACGCCGCAATTGCGGTCCGACTGCGGGAAAACCTCGCTCATCCTGGTCGATCTGGGTGCGGGGAAAGGCCGACTCGGCGGCTCCATCCTCGCTCAGGTCTACAACAGGACCGGAAATCTTTGCCCGGATCTGGACGACGCCCTGAGATTGAAAGCCTTTTTCGCAGCGATCCAGAAATTGAACCGCGAGGGCAGAATTCTCGCCTACCACGACAGATCCGACGGCGGCCTGTTGGTCACGCTTTGCGAAATGAGCTTCGCGGGCCACCTCGGAATCAGCGTCGACCTGGAGCAGGTCTGTTTCGAAACGAAAATGGTCGGAGCAATCGAAATGCATTGCGAGGACAAGAGCAGCTGCATTTTCGAGGTCCTGTTCAACGAAGAACTGGGCGCTGTCCTGCAGGTCAGAGACGATGATCTTGCCCCAGTCCTTGAGACTTTCGCCGAGGCAGGGCTTGCAAAGATGGTGCATGTGATCGGCTCGCCCAATGCCGCAGACAGATTCATCGTCAGGAACGGCGACGCCCTGCTTCTCGACGAGAGCAGGATCGATCTCAACAGGGCATGGTCGGAGACGACCTATCACATGCAGAAGCTTCGCGACAATCCCGATTGCGCGAAGCAGGAATACGACAGGATACTCGATGCGCAAGACCCGGGGCTTCATGCGAGACTCGCTTTCGATCCTCTTGAGGACATCTCCGCCCCCTTCGTCCATCTGGAGAAACCCAAGGTCGCGATTCTGCGCGAACAGGGCGTCAACGGCCAGATCGAAATGGCTGCGGCATTCGACAGAGCCGGATTTCTGGCCGTCGACGTGCACATGAGCGACATCATTTCGGGTCGGGTGAGCCTCGAATCATTCCGGGGATTCGCCGCCTGCGGCGGATTTTCCTACGGAGACGTGCTGGGCGCAGGCGAAGGATGGGCGAAATCCATCCTGTTCAATTCAAGAGCGAGGGCGGAATTCGAGGCCTTCTTCCGAAGAGAGGATGTTTTCGCACTCGGCGTCTGCAACGGCTGCCAGATGATGAGCAATCTTCACGACATCATTCCGGGTGCCCACAACTGGCCGCATTTCGTCAGGAACCGCTCGGAACAGTTCGAAGCCCGCTTCGTCATGGTGGAAGTCGAGAAAAATCCCTCCCTCTTCCTCGACGGCATGGCGGGAAGCAGGATGCCCATCGTCGTATCCCATGGCGAAGGCTATGCGGAATTCGGCTCCGGCAGGACGAAGGAGCATGTGGCCTTGCGCTATGTGGACAATTACGGGATTGCGACCGAACGCTATCCCTTCAACCCCAACGGCTCTCCCGAAGGCATCGCGGGGCTCACCACCCCGGACGGGCGGTTCACCATCATGATGCCGCATCCCGAACGGATTTTCAGGACGGCGCAGCATTCCTGGCACCCTGCGGGCTGGGGCAAGGACGGCCCATGGATGAGGATGTTCAGGAACGCCCGCAAGTGGGTGGGCTGAGCGGCTTCTCAGCCGGGGCTTTCCGCCCTGCTCCCGCCGGCCCGGTGCCAGGAGCTGCCTCTCGTCGCGTTTAAAATGCGGACCATCGGATAGCTGCTCGACTTTGCAACCCGCCCTACCGCCTATGTACAACTGAGCCAAAGCATTAGGCGGCAATGACCGTTTTACAAAAATTCTTACACACCCAGCCGATATCGCCACAAAGCGGACAATCAAAGCAATTGCTGTTGCTTCCACGGCACTAACAATTGTTGTTGTTCCTCTAGCTCTTTCTTTCGTTCCAATTGCTGATCTATCCAAACCTCTAAGGGATGCTGTTTTTCCCATTCGTTTTTCTGTCTTGCAACATACTTGTTTTCATAATGCTCCACCTCTGGGTGGTAGAGCCAACGCCCACGACTAGGAACGTCAAATAGAAATTGCTTCAGCAATGCAAAACCCATTCTTTCACGTGCGGAGGATACATCTATCTCAATTGCATGTGTTCCCCGCTTTCTAATTTTCTGAAGCTTGGCGTCATCAACTGAGTGAGTTACCGCAATCTCAACCAGCACTTCCATATTCTTACCAGCCACTAGCACCATGATGTCAGGACGAAGTTCTTCCAGCCAAGGCTCCACCCGAACTTCCGAGAGTGTTTTCAGATTGGAAGCATAGAGCAGTTCCGTAGAAGGAGGCTTTCCCCATCCCCCGGGATAATGAATCACAGCAGAGGGAAGGGATAACGCCATGTGTTCAGAAATGAGCTGCTTGGCGGCAAGATGAACAGCGGTTTCAACTCCTCGCTTACAGTCTTCTCCTGCCGCATGAGCGAAATGAGGTGTCTGAGCACCTTGACGAGCAATGAGCGGATGTTTGCAGCCCGGACAAACGCAACCACAATCTTTCCCATTCAAGACTTGAGTGGGTTCATACAGCCCCCCATCTTTCAGCCCAAAGGGAACCAGCAGGGCCATTCAGTTCCTCTCCATTTGCAAATTCACCCAGCGATATTACCCCACTGAGCCCTTCCAGGGCTCAGATAGTTTGATTTTTTTCAGCCCCTCCATCCAGCGATGCTGGGCTAAAGCTACAGGGTAAGTAGAGTCAGACTCGATTTTTCCCGATTTTTCCCCTTCGGTCGCCCTTTTGGCAAAGGATGACGCCGACCAGGCTACCCGCCTCGATGCAGAGCAGGAAATGCGAACCAGCAGATTCGATCAGCTTCGATATTTCCCCGGTGTCCGTCCTCTGACCGCCGAGATGATCGGCTTCCGTCGTCCAGCCACATTTGCTGGATTCTCCACGGTAGGCGGAATTGACGAGAGAAGCTATTTCTTCGACATCCGCCTTCGCGCCATATCTAATTTCAGCGGGGCTTCCCATCCATGTCCAGCGCCTTGCCCTGGGCAAGGGAAGTCACGTAGCTGACGAGATCGACGAGCTGCTCGCTGCCGTAGGCGGGAGAATTTCCCTGCAGTCCGCCATGCACGCAGGAATGGATCTGGTCTTCGAGGGTCACGATTTTCTTGGCACGGGAATTGAATCTCGGAAAAATCGCCGCGGCATTTTCGAGACTCGGGATGCTTTTTCCGTCCGGCAATTTTCCGGGCCCAACACCGCCGTTTGCATGACAGGTTTCGCAGGTTCTGCCGTTTCCGCCGAAAGTCTCATGCGAATAGAGCCTTTTGCCGTCCTCGATGGCTTTCTGCAGCTCCGGGCCGGGAGCCGCCTGGGCAGCGGCCGAGAAGAACAGAAGCGTCATGGCGAGTGTCGATATCTTCATTGCTTGCTCCTTCAAAAAGAAAAAGCCCCCGGAGTCGGGGGCCTTTCATCTGACAAATTACTCTTCAACCTTGGCTGCGGCGCGCAGATCGGAGATCAGCTTCTGGATATGCTCCTGCTGAACGCGCTGCTGCAGCTGGGGCTTGACCTGATCGAAGCTGGGCAGCTTCAGGGGCTTTTCGTCCTGCAGCTGGATCACATGCCAGCCGAACGGGGTTTGAACCGGTGCCGGGGTAATCTCGCCCTTCTTCAGCAGGCGCACCGCATCGGCGAAAGGCTGAACGAAATTCGAAGCGGGCGCCCAGTCGAGTTCGCCGCCATGGCTCTTGGAACCCGGATCTTCGCTCTTTTCGGCAGCAAGCTTGGAAAAATTGGCGCCCTTCTTGAGTTCTGCGATGATTTTCTTGGCTTCGGCTTCGGTCTTGACCAGGATATGGCGCACCTTGTATTGCTTGCTCCCCATGTGGGCCTTGATCTTGTCGAATTCCTGCTTCATTTCGGCATCGGTCACGGGATGGCTCTTGCTATAGTCATGCAGATAGGCATTGACCAGATTCTGTTCGCGGCTCAATTCCATCATGGTCTTGAAATCAGCCGTCTGGTCCAGCCCTTTTTTGGCTGCAGCCTGCGCGATGATCTCCTGATTGATCAGGGTTTCCTTGATGTTCTTGCGAAGCTCGGGGGAATCCGGCTCGCCGCGCTGCGCCATGTTCTGCTTCAGGATGAAATCGTAACGGGATGCCGGTATTCCGACGCCGTTGACAGTCGCGACCGGCTTGGTGAGGACGCTGGAATCTTGCGCATAGCAGACGGAAACGGCCAGCAGGCTCGATGCAGCGATCAGGGATTTCAATAAGGGCATGTTTTTTTCCTTTAGGTTATGATTGCTTCGATTGATATTCTGAGGGAGTATAGGCCCGGATGGCAAGCGCATGAATGTCTTTCTTCATCAAGTCGGAAAGCATGCCGTAAACCAGCCTGTGGCGAGCCATGAGGCTCTGCCCGGAAAAACGATCCGACACGACGGTCATGCGGTAATGCCCGCCGCCGCCAGATCCGGCATGTCCGCGGTGCTTCTCGCTCTCGTCGACGATTTCGAGCTTCTCGGCATTGAGCTCTCCCAGCCTTTCGATGATGATTTCACTGACCTCCTTCAAGGCAGCACCTTCTTGAAAGGCTTCACTTCAACCTGCTCGAACACCCCTTCGAGTACATAGGGGTCGGAATCGGCCCATGTCCGGGCAGCCTCGATCGAGTCGAATTCGGCGACGATCAGACTCCCGGAAAATGCGCCCGGATCATTGCAATCGATCGCCGGGAATGGACCTGCCAGAATCAGCCTGCCCTCTTCCTGCAATGCTTCCAGCCTTTTCAAATGCGCGGGACGGGCCTTGAGTCGCTTCTCTCCGCTGCCCCCACGATCCTTTCCGATGATAGCATACAACATCAATTCCCCTTGTCTTCTGCATACTTGGAAAGCATCAGGCTCTGGGCGAACACGAAAATCAACATCAATCCGAGCGTTCCGAAGAGCTTGAATTTGACCCAGGCGGATTCCGAGAAGTTCAGCGCGACATAAAGATTGACGAATCCCATCACGGCAAAAAAAGCCGCCCAGACCATATTGAGCCTGTCCCATACCCGGTCCGGCGCGCTCAACTGCGTCTCCAGCATCGTCCGAATCAGATTCTTGTCAAACCAGGTCGCGCTCACCAGCAAAACCGTCGCGAAGCACCAATACAGCACCGAAGGCTTCCACATGATGAAAGCCTTGTCGTGAAATAGCAGCGTCGCCCCGCCGAAGACGAGCACGATCACGAAGCTCATCCACAGCATGTTGTCGATTTTCCTGTGCTTCAGATAGGTCCATACGATCTGGGCGAAGGTCGCAATGATGGCCACTGCCGTGGCATAGAACATGGCCTCTTCTTTCGGCCCGAAATGGGGAAAAAGCTGGTAAGTGCCAAAAAAAAGAACGACCGGGAAAAGGTCAAAAAGAAATTTCATGAGTCCGGATCCTGTACTGGGTAAATTATGCGGTCTTAATGCTCCGCTGTCCATCAGAAACGGCAAAAATGCGGTAAAATCGCTACCCATCGATCAGATTGCGTCCTGGCTGCGAAGTTCAATACCCTATGCTGAAATGGCTGGGAAAACATACTCCCTTCCCCCCTCTCGATACCGCGCTGCGCGAGCCTGGCGGGCTCCTGGCTGCGGGAGCGGATCTTTCCCCGGAGCGGCTGATCGACGCCTACAGCCAGGGCATTTTTCCCTGGTTCAGCGAGGAAGACCCCATCCTGTGGTGGAGTCCGGACCCCCGCCTCGTGCTGTTCCCTGAAAACCTGAATCTGTCGCGTTCGCTCAAAAAGGCGCTCAGGAAGGACTACGAAATCAGGGTCGATACTGCTTTCGAAGCAGTCATGAGAAAATGCGCAGAACCGAGGAAGGACGGGGCCGGCACCTGGATTTCGGAACAGATGATCGAGGCCTATTGCAGGCTGCACCAGATGGGATTTGCCCACAGCGTCGAAACCTGGATGGAAGGACAGCTCTCCGGAGGGCTGTACGGCATCGCCCTGGGGCAGGTATTCTTTGGGGAGTCGATGTTCTCGAGAAAGACGGATGCTTCCAAGATCGCTTTCGTCCACCTCGTGTTGCAGCTGAAGCGATGGGGCTGTCGCATGATAGACTGCCAGGTGAGAACGCCCCATCTCGTCTCGCTGGGCGCAACCGAAATCCCTCGAAGCGAATTTGCCCTAAAATTGAAGGCATGGGCGGATGGCCCCGCGATGACAGCAAAATGGCACTTCGATCATGACCTCATTGAGTGACCCAAAACAATACTATTTGACTGCAGAATATCCGTGCAGCTACCTTGAAGGAAGGCTCGCCCGCTCCGAGGTTGCGCCCCCTCGTCACGCCAATATCGACGGCGCCTTCGATGATCTGATCCTTGCGGGGTTCCGCCGCAGCGGCCTTTTCGTTTATCGCCCCCGCTGCAGAGCCTGCAAATCCTGCATTGCGGTGCGCGTCGATGTCGCGGCCTTCGAACCCAACCGATCCCAGAAAAGAAGCCTGAAGCGGCACGAAAATCTGGAGGCGATTCCCCGCGAACTCGCGTTCGAACCCGAGCATTTCGAGCTTTACCGGCGCTATCAGAACGCAAGACATCCGGGCGGCGGCATGGACCAAGACAACCCGGAACAATACTGCCAATCCCTGCTGCAAAGCCAGGTCTCGACCATGCTCTACGAATTCAGGGAAAACGGGAAACTCGCCATGGTCAGCATCGTCGACGAAATCGATGACGGATTGTCTTCGGTCTATACATTCTTCGATCCAGACATCTCCGGCGCGAGCTTCGGCACTTACAATATACTGTGGCAGATCGAGTTGTGCAGAAGCATGCAGCGCCCTCACCTTTACTTGGGATACTGGATAGAACGAAGCAGGAAAATGGCCTACAAAATCAGTTTCAAGCCTCTCGAAGGCTACATCGACGGGCAATGGCAGGCGATCGGACAGACATGATCTATTCCCTGGCCCGCCCCCTGCTCTTCATGCTCGATGCCGAGCGCGCCCACCATCTCTCGCTCGGCATGCTCGAATCCTTGAACGATTTCGGATTGATGCCGAATCCGGCATCCCGCCCTGCCAACCCGGTCGAAGTCATGGGACTGGAGTTTCGCAATCCTGTCGGACTTGCTGCCGGTCTCGACAAGAACGGCGACTACATCGATGCGCTCGCCAGCCTCGGATTCGGCTTCATCGAAATCGGCACGGTCACCCCCCGCCCGCAGCCGGGAAACCCGAAACCCAGGCTGTTCCGACTGCCCGAATCCCGTGCGATCATCAACCGGATGGGATTCAACAACGCAGGCGTCGACAATCTGCTCAGGAACGTCAGAAAGGCACGCTACAAGGGCATCCTGGGAATCAATATCGGCAAGAACTTCGATACGCCGATCGCGTCCGCAGCAGAGGATTATCTCCATTGCCTGGAGAAGGTCTACCCCCACGCAAGTTATGTCGCCATCAACATTTCGTCGCCCAATACCCAAAACCTGCGCCAGCTCCAGCAGGCCGACGAATTGAACAAGCTGCTTGCCTCCCTCAAGTCGAAGCAGGGAGAACTCGCCGCCAGATTTCACAAAAAGGTTCCGCTCGCGGTGAAAATTTCCCCCGATCTTGCGGACGAAGCAATTGACGAAATCGCTTCCCTCCTGCTGCGCCATGAAATCGAAGCGGTGATCGCCACCAATACCACGCTCTCCAGGGAGGGGGTACAGGGGAATCAACATGCCCTGGAAGCCGGAGGCTTGAGCGGAGCGCCCTTGAAACAGGCTTCCACCCGCGTGATCGGGCGATTGTCTGCGAAGCTCGAAGGAAAAATTCCCATCATCGGCGCAGGCGGAATCATGAATGCAGCGGACGCGAAGGAAAAAATGGATGCAGGCGCTTCCCTGATCCAGCTCTATTCCGGCCTCGTCTATCGGGGGCCGGGCCTTGTCGGCGAAATCATCGATGCCCTGGGAGAAAAATCTTGAGAATCGGCGTACCCAAGGAAATCAAGGATCACGAATTCAGGATCAGCCTCACCCCCCACGGCGCCAGGGAACTCGTGAATGCCGGGCACCAGGTTCTCGTCGAAAAAGGGGCGGGAAGCGCGATCGGCTTTGCGGATTCGGAATACGAGAAGGCCGGCGCAATTGCGGTCGACTCGTCAGAGGAAGCCTTCGCGAGCGATCTGGTGCTGAAGGTGAAGGAACCCCAAGCGGCAGAATGCGCCATGATCAAGCCTGGAACCATTCTTTTCGGCTATCTCCATCTCGCTTCCAGTCGCTCCCTCGCCGATGCGCTCACCAAAGGCAATGTCACTGCCCTGGGCTACGAAACCGTGACGGACCATGCCAACAGACTGCCGCTTCTCGCCCCGATGTCGCAAATTGCAGGCAGGCTCGCCATCCAGGAGGGAGCCCGCGGGCTTACCCTGCCCCACGGCGGATGCGGCATCCTGCTCTCGGGCGCAACCGGGGTGCCGCCCGCCAAAGTCATGGTGCTCGGCGCAGGAATTGTCGGCAGCAATGCTGCAAGGCTCGCCTCGGATATGGGCGGGAACGTCACCGTTTTCGACATCCATTCCGATGCGCTCTCCCCGCTGGAGGCGCTCGGAATCAAGACCTGCTATTCCAGCACGGATGCAATCGACGACGCCTTGAGGGATGCGGACATCGTCGTTTGTGCCACATTGATTCCGGGAAAGCATGCGCCCAAGCTGCTCTCCCGCGAAATGGTGAAGCGCATGAAGCAGGGTTCGGTCATCGTGGACGTCTCGATTGACCAGGGGGGATGCTCGGAAACATCCAGACCCACCACCCACTCCGCGCCTTTCTATGTAGCGGAAGGCGTGGTGCACTATTGCGTCACCAACATGCCGGCGCTGGTATCGAGGACCGCGACCCTGGCGCTGACCCATGCCACGCTCCCCCATGTGCTGAAAATCGCGAACCTCGGACTCGATGCCGCACTCGAAGCCGATGCAGGCTTGAGAGGCGGGCTGCAAATCAGAGGCGGGCGCATCGTTCACCCCGCAGTCGCAGAAGCCTGCAAGTTATAACCAGAATTCATATACATATCGCCCCAATATGGTTGATTGACGCAGATGAAACAGGGATAATCAGCCGGAAATCATACGGTTTTGCACTATTTTCAAGGTTAAATGGAAAGTTATCTTCTCATTCTGATCAGCACGGTATTCGTGAACAATATCGTCCTCGTCAAGATTCTCGGCCTCTGCCCTTTCATGGGCGTATCCAAGAAGCTGGAGGCCGCGATCGGCATGGGGGCGGCGACGACTTTCGTGCTCACGCTGGGAAGCGGAAGCAGCTATCTGATCGCCAAATACCTGCTCGGACCCGATCTCGCCTATCTGACCACGATTTCATTCATCGTTGTCATCGCGGGCATCGTCCAGTTCACGGAAATGGTGGTGAAAAAGGTCAGCCCCGTCCTGTACCAGGTGCTGGGCATCTACCTTCCCCTCATCACGACGAATTGCGCCGTTCTCGGGATTCCCCTGCTGAACCTGCAGCAGAACCACAACTTCATGCAATCGCTTCTGTTCGGCATGGGTGGGGCGATCGGCTTTTCGATGGTTCTGATTCTTTTTGCCGCAATGCGGGAAAGGCTGGAAGCCGCAGACATCCCCGCGCCTTTCAGGGGGTCGTCCATCGCGATGGTCACCGCCGGACTCATGAGCATGGCTTTCATGGGATTTTCCGGACTCGTCAAGTGAAGCCGACATGCTAGATGCGATTTTCGTCATGTCGGGACTCGCCCTGTTTCTCGGCGGCGTGCTGGGCTATGCCTCGATCAGGTTCCATGTCCAGGGCAATGCGCTGGTCGAGAAGATCGATGCCATCCTGCCGCAAACCCAATGCGCCCAGTGCGGCTTTCCCGGCTGCCGTCCGTATGCCGAAGCGATCGCCGAAGGACGCGCCGACATCAACCAGTGCCCGCCCGGCGGAGACGCGAACATCCACAAGCTCGCCGACCTGCTCGGCGTCGAATTCAAGTCCCTCAATGCAAGCCACGGCGAACCGAAACCCAAATCCGTCGCCTTCATCGATGAATCCACCTGCATCGGCTGCACCCTTTGCCTGCAGGCCTGCCCTGTCGACGCGATTTGCGGCGCTCCCAAGCAGATGCACACCATCATTGCCCAGGAATGCACGGGCTGCGAGCTTTGCATCGCGCCTTGCCCGGTCGACTGCATTTTCATGATCCCCATTCAGGAAAACATCTCGAACTGGAAATGGAAGCAGCCCGCCTACCTGAAAGGGGCGGCATGAGAGCCCTTCATCATTTCAACGGAGGCGTCCATCCCCCTGAGCACAAGGGCGAATCGATCCTGCGGCCGATCCAGCAGCCCCCGCTTCCCGACAAGCTGGTGATTCCGCTGCATCAGCATATCGGAAACAGCGCGAAGCCGCTGGTCGAGGCCGGAGACACCGTCCTCAAGGGGCAGATGATCGGAAAGGCGGAAGGCTACGTTTCGGGCGCAATCCATGCGCCGACCTCGGGCAAGATCCTCTCGGTCGGTCATGAAGCCGTCCCCCACCCTTCAGGCCTCAAGGATCTCTGCATCGTCCTGGAGCCTGACGGCCTTGAATCCTGGATCGACCTGCAGCCGCTCGACCATCTGAACATGGACCCGAGCACGCTCAGAAACCGCTTGCGGGATGCCGGCGTGGTGGGCCTCGGCGGAGCCGTTTTCCCCAGCTTCATCAAGCTCAATCCGGGTGCCGGAAAAAGAATCAGAACCCTGGTCCTGAACGGGGCGGAATGCGAACCCTACATCACCTGCGACGACATGCTGATGCGGGAACGCGCTCGCGAAATCATCGAAGGCGCAGCCATCATGCGCCATATGCTGCATGCCGAAGAAGTGGTGATCGGCATAGAAGACAACAAGCCCCTGGCGATTTCAGCGATGCGGGAAGCTGCAGGGCAATCCATGGAAGTGGTCGCCGTTCCCACGATCTACCCGGGAGGCGGGGCAAAGCAGTTGATCCGGGTGCTCACCGGAATCGAAGTACCGGCAGGCGAGCGCTCGACCGATCTTGGCGTGCAATGCTTCAACGTCGCCACGGCCGCATCCGTCTACCGAGCCATCCGATATGGCGAACCGGTATTGTCGCGCATCGTGACGGTCACGGGAAACGTGAAAAGTCCCGGCAATTTCGAAGCCCTGATCGGAACCCCGATGGACCACCTGATCGACCAGGCCGGCCCCCTTGAGGGGAGCGCCGGGGCCATCATGGGCGGCCCGATGATGGGTTTCGATTTGCCTTCGACCGCCGTTCCTGTGGTCAAGGCAACCAACTGCATCATCGTGAAATCGGATGCGCTGTTTCCGGAAAAGCCGCAGCCCATGCCCTGCATACGCTGCGCCAGGTGCGCGGAGAGCTGCCCGGCCGACCTGCAGCCCCAGGAACTCTACTGGTTCGCCAAGGCCGGGAATTTCGGCAAGGCGCAGGAATATGCCCTGTTCGACTGCATCGAATGCGGCTGCTGCACCTATGTCTGTCCGAGCCACATCCCGCTGGTCCAGTTCTACCGCTATGCCAAAAGCGAGATCTGGGCGCAGGAGCGTGAAAAGAAGGCCGCCGACCTCGCAAGAATCCGCCACGACCTGAGGCAGGAGCGGATCGAGCGGGAAAAACGCGAAAAAGCCGAGCGCCTTGCCCAGAAATCCGCACAGGCAAAAGCCGCAGAGCATTCCCAACCAGAGCAAAAATGAACTCACCCTACCTCGCACAATCATCAA
>Ga0315298_1001525_pt1 | contig 42081 bp, 35 predicted proteins | sample WHS_1_MG_FD_203077 | JGI IMG/M metagenome (GOLD analysis project Ga0315298, IMG submission 203077) | Extremophilic microbial mat communities from Washburn Hot Springs, YNP, Wyoming, USA - WHS_1_MG | ecosystem: Environmental > Aquatic > Thermal springs > Hot (42-90C) | place: USA: Wyoming... | reverse complement strand
AACCCCATGACCTGCTTTGCGCACCAACGCAGCGCGGACCGCATCCTCTACACCATCTTTCAGTACAGTAACAAACGCTGGGCCGGATCCCTCCTCAAGGAGTTTACACACAAAAGTTGACACTACCCCTTGCCAGTAGCGCCCGCCTTGCCGGGGTCCTGCTTGCCAGCCGTGCGCGGCAGCCGCTATAATGGGCCCGGCCTGGCGCCCCGGCCGGGCTGCAATGGAGGCAGGATGTCCCGTTCCGCACCAGTGTTGGCCCCCTTTCGCGCCATCCGCTACAGCCCCCGGGCGGGTAACCTCTCCTGTCTGCTTGCCCCGCCCTACGACGTGATTTCCCCGCGGGAACAGCAGCGGCTGTACGAGCGTGATGTGCACAACGTCGTCCGTCTGGAATTAGCCCAGGCGCTACCGGGGGACAACGAGGAGGACAACCGCTACCGGCGGGCGGCCGCCGCGTTCCAGGAATGGCTGGCTGCGGGCATCCTGGTGCGCGACCCCGCGCCGGCGCTATACCCGGTATGCCACACTTTCCGCCTGCATGGGGAGGAGCACCGGCGACTGGGCGTCTTCGCGGTGGTCCGGTTGGCTGATTGGGACGAGGGCTTGGTGTTGCCCCATGAGGACACCTTTGCCGGCCCCAAGGCCGATCGGCTACAGTTGCTGCGGGCGGTGGGGGCGCAGATCAGCCCGGTGTTCGGGCTTTACCGCGATCCTACCGGCCTGGCGCGGGAAGTGCTCGAAGAGGCAGTGGCGGGGCCGGCGACAGCCGCCGCGCAGGTGGATAGCGACCGGCTGGAGTTGTGGCGGTTGGATGATGCCGGGGCCATCGCGGCCTGTATCAATAGCATCGGCCAGGGGCCCCTCTTCATCGCTGACGGACATCACCGGTATGAAACGGCGCTGGCCTTCCGGGACGAGATGCGGCAGGCTCACCCGCAGGCTCCGGCACGCGCGGGATTCAACTACGTGCTGATGCTGTTGGTCGCGGCGGAAGAGCGGGACCTGGTGATCCTGCCCGCCGCGCGGTTGCTGCGGCACACCGACCTGGCGCAGGTCACTCAAGCGGCCGAGCCATACTTCACCATCCAGCCGGTGGCCCTCCAGCCCGGCGAGTTTGGGAAGGCACTGCAGGATATGCATAGCCAGGGCAAGGTCGCCTTCATCGCCGCAGGAAGAGAGGGGACCGTGCTCCTCACCTTGCGACCGCATATTCCCGTTCCCACCGACCCCAGGGGAGCGCTTGAGGTTTCGCAATTGCATGCGCTGCTGCTGGACAGGCTGGTACCGGACTCGGAGGAGGATGGGCTTGGCTACGAGATGGGGGAGGAGGAGTCTTGCCGGCTGGTAGCGGAGGGGCAGTATCAGGTGGCGGTGTTTCTGAATGCGCCGACGGCGGCGGAGGTGGCAGCAGTGGCACTGGCCGGACAGCGCATGCCTCACAAATCCACCTATTTCCACCCCAAGCCACCTACCGGGTTAGTGATGCACGGCATGACCGCACAGGACGTGGTGGGATAGCGAGTAGGGTTGCCTGATTGCGCGTGGGAGAAGGCTATGGTGAGCAAGAGGCTGCGAGTAGTCCTGCCCTCACATCGCCTGGAGGAACCCTTACTGGCGCGGGCTGCCCAGGAGAGCGGCGCTCTGATTTCGATCATCCGGGCGCAGGCCGCTGCGGAGCGGTACGAGATTGTGTTTGAGGTTGAGGGCGAACCGGAGCAGGTAACCGCGGTGATCGCCTACCTGGAAGGGCAGCAGGTGACTTGCAGCGATGAGTGAGCATGGCTGAGGCGGCGGACTGGCGAAACCGGGTGCGGTCGCGCGCCCTGATGCTCTTCGACGAGGGCGCCAACTGCGCGGAGGCGGTGCTACGCGCCTTCCTGGAGGCGTATCACCTGGACCCGGCACTCTACCGCCTGGCCACCGGACTGGGGGCGGGTATCGGCGCTCGGCGAGACCTTTGTGGGCTGCTGACGGGGTCGGTGATGGTGCTCGGCCTGCTGAATGCGCGCGGCGAGCCCAACGAGGTGCAGCGCAAGCGTGCGGTTTACGGCCCTGCCGGCCGGGTGTACGATTGGTTTGCCGCCAGGGACGGGGTGCACTGCACCGACGTCACCCGGGAGCAGCCCTTCCGCGGCCACACCGCCTCCTGCCGGCAGACCCTGGTGGGGGCACTGCGCCTGGTTGCTGAATTGGTTGCGCCCCCGGAATAGTTGATGCCCATGCCGGAAGACCCGGCCCTGGCCCGCCTGCGGGAAATCATCGCTGCCACCGGAGGGTTGCTGATCGCCTTCTCGGGTGGCGCTGATAGCACACTGCTGGCGGCCGTCGCAGCCCAGGTGCTCCCCCGTGACCGGCTGCTGGCGGTCACTGCCACGGGGCCCTTCTTTCCGCCGAACGAATCCCTTGAGGCTGCTCGGCTGGCGCGAACGCTCGGGATTCCCCAGGAGACCATCACCCTCGATCACCTCTCGCTGCCAGGCCTGGCGGAGAATCCCCGGGATCGTTGCTACCACTGCAAGTCGGCGCTGCTGCGGTCGCTGACTGAGATGGCATCCGCGCGCGGACTTATAGTGGCCGAGGGCTCACAGCGCGACGACCTGGGCATCCATCGCCCGGGCCGCCGCGCGGTTGCAGAGGCGGGCGCGCGTACCCCGCTCGCCGAGGCCGGCTTGGGTAAGGAGGACGTGCGCCGGATCTCCCACGCCCTGGGCCTGCCCACCTGGGACCGGCCGGCCCGGCCCTGCCTGGCGACGCGCTTTCCCTACGGCACGCGTCTCACGCCCGAGTTGCTGGAGCGGGTGGCCGGGGCCGAGCGCGTGCTCGCGGAGAACGGTTTTTCCGAGTGCCGGGTGCGAGACCATAGCGACCTGGCCCGCCTGGAGGTGCCACTGGAGCGGTTGGAGGCCTTACTCGAGCACCGGGAGGCTATCGCATCCAGGCTGCGGGCGCTGGGGTTCCGCTACGTCACCGTGGACCTACAGGGCCTGCGCTCGGGGAGCATGGACGGCGGCGGGGCCGACGAGAATGTGGAAAGTGGAGAGTAGAAAGGAGATGGGAGGGGGGCACACGATGGTTGTGGCGGCAGGCGGGAAACCCTCACCCCCACCCTCTGCCGGGGGGAGAGGGGGTTACTCGCGGTCAAATGACCTGATATCGAGTTGTTTACCGCCCTGTAGGGCCGACTGGTGGGCGACGATGCCGGGGGCAGTGTAGGCGACCGCCTCGTAGACGTCGATGGCGGGCCGCCGGCCATGCACGAGGGCGTCTATGAACTCGTGGGTGAGGAAGGTGTGCGAGCCCTCGTGCCCGCTGTCGTGCCGGAGGGGCTCGGGAAGCATGTCCGTCTCCCAGTAGCGCGGTAACGGATAGGACTCGAAATCGGGCAGGGCACGCACGAATCCCGCGTCATCCTTCTCAGTGGTCCCTGCAGGCCGCACGATCACCGCGCCCATGCCGTTGGGGTGGGGGTCGAAGAGGCTCATGCGCGTCCCATACCACTCCCCCCGCTCGGTCCCCCGCACGGGGGCATTCCAGTAAACCGCCACCCGGAACGCGTTTCCCCGGTCGGTGGTGAAGAAGGCGGTCTCGTTCCAGAACGGGTTGTGGTAAGCGTTATCTTTCAGGCAGGGCGCGTCGTCTCCCCAGCCCGTGCAGGTGACCGTGCGCAGCCGCTCGCCGGTCACCCCCACCAGGTAGGCGGTGCAATGGGTGGGGTAGTGCATGGGGGGGTAGGCCCAGCGCCAGGTGCGGTTGCCTTTCTCGTCCGTGAAGAGCGCCTCCAGCCCGGGGTGATGATATTCGGCTTCGCAGTAGAAGATTCTGCCGAAGCGGCCCTCCGCGTGCCACTTGCGGGCTGAAATTACCGCGGGATGGTAGTAACTGGTCTCGGCCATCATGTAGGTGAGGCCGGTCTCCGCGACGGCTTGCACCAGTTCCTCGCATTCCTCCAGGGTGAAGGCGGCAGGTACCGCGCAGATCACGTGTTTGCCCGCGCGCAGGCAGGCTACAACATGGCGCACGTGATCCGGGGCGCCGGTGAAGACGGCGACCGCGTCCACCTGCTTGTCCTTGATGAGTTCCTCCAGGGAGTTGTAGGCGGTGGGGCAGCGGTAGCTATCCATCAAGACCTGGCGGCGGTCCGCTCGCAGGTCACTGACCGCCTGCACGATGCAATCGGGGTGTTCGTGCCATTGGAAGGAGGCGCCGAAGCCGCCGCCGACCACTCCCAGGCGGACTTTCCTGCCTGTGCTCAACTTGCCCTCCGTTGGTCCCGAGTTTTGGGCGAGAATGTGCCGACTGCTGGCCATGCCCGCCAGGAACGCGGCGCCGGCCTGCAGAAAACCGCGACGTGTGCAGGTTAGGCGGGGCGACTTTTCGGTCATCTGGCCTCCTGACCCTGCACCAGGTTCGCTGCTGGGTATGGTTCTCCTCTCCATGTGCAGGCGGGAGGCAGGCTATGGCCGATACCCGGTGGGTTCCTCACGCAAAGCGGCTGGTTGACCAGTTGGTAGCCGCCGGCGCCATCACGGATAATGCCATCGAGCGCGCCTTCCGCGACACCCCCCGCCATCTTTTCATCCACCGCGGCAAGACCTGGGGTGCCGGGGAGGCGCGCGACCGCGTGGTCGTAGGCGGCACGGATGCCTCCGAGGATGATCTGCGCCTGATCTACCAGGATGCGGTGATCGAGATCAAGGCGGGCAGCACCTCTTCCCAGCCTGCAGTGATGGCGCGCATGCTCGAGGACCTGGGCCTGCGCAAAGACATGCAGGTGCTCGAGATCGGCACTGGCAGCGGATGGAACGCGGCGCTAATGGCGGCGGTCTGTGGGGGGCGGCACGTCTTTACCATTGAGTTGGACCGGGAGTTGGCGACTACCGCGGCTCGGCTCTTCAAACAACTGGGATACGCGGGGGTGACGGTTGGTTGTGGAGACGGTGCGCTCGGCTACCCGCCGGGAGGGCCCTATGACGGCGTGCTGGTGACCGCGGCCTGCGACGATCTGGCCCCCGCCTGGCTGGAGCAGTTGGCCGACCCGGGGGTGATTCTGTTCCCCTGGCGCCTGCATGCAGGGACCAACTCCACTGCCGCCGCCGCGTTGCGGCTGGAGCGCTCGGGCGAGGCGCTGGAGGGCCGATTCACGCAGTGTCTGCACGTGGCACCGTTGGTTAGCCGGCACATTGCGTGCCCCCCAGAGCAGGCCCCGGGGGCGGTGCCTGAGCCCGGTGGGAGCGGGGTGGTGGTCTCCCGGGTGCCGATGCCGGAAGGGTGCCGAGCGCGCACCAAGGTATGGTCGCTCGCTTTCTTCCTGGGACTCAACCTGCGGCCGTCAGCCCGTATGCTGGGGGACGGAGTGACGGTGGCTGACCTGCAGGCCGGGGAGTTGGTGCGGCTGGCCCCACCGGGCGCCGACTTGGAGTTGGAGGGCGAACTGGGGGAGCATGTAGAGTCCATCATCGCAGGTTGGCAGGGACTGGGCTCGCCGGGGATGGAGGACTACCGCCTGGCAGTCTTCTCGGCAGCCAAGCCACCGGAGGGGGAATGGATCATTCGCCGGCGGCATTTCTGGTATCGGGTGAGCCTGCCCGCCCAGCCCTGAGCAAGGCCAGGAAGCGACTCGGGGTCACAATCTGTGTTCCCTCCCACCGCCACACCTGCAGCAGGTGCTCGTCGTTGGTAACCAGATAATCGGCCCTGGCCGTGGCTGCGCACTCCACCAGTTTGTCATCCTCCGGGTCCTCCAGGATCAGGCGCAGGTGCACGGTTGGTTCGACCCGCACCGCCCCGGCCAACAGCCCCCGCACCCACTGCAGGTACTCGGCCCGCGGGTGGATGCGCCTCAGGGTAGCGAAAATCTCTCGCTCGACCGTGGGGCTGATCGCCAACCGCACCTCCCCCCGCCCTGCCATCTCCAGGATGCGCGCGGAGGCGCTCCGCCGGTTCCAGTGCGCGGCCAGGAAAAGGTTGGTGTCGGGGACGATGGTGGGAGCAGGCATCTGTGGCTACTGCCTGCTGATGATCAGGGAAGGGATCTCCGGCGGCCCTTCCGGTTCGGGTGCCCGGCCCATCCCGTGGATCTCCAGGTGCCAGCGAGTAGCAAGTGCGCCCAGCAATAAGCCGGTGCCCCAGGGGAAGGGGCACCCCCGCCCAAGCCCCAGCCACAGGAAGTTGTTCAGATGACCTTCCATACGGTTCCCCCTTCGCTGTCGTCAGATGCGGTCCAGCGGCACCAGCCCGAGCGCGCGAAAGACATTGCGGATGGTTTGCCGGAAGGCCCCCACCAGGGCCAGCCGGAAAGCCTTCAGGGCGGGGTCGGTGATCCGGATGAAGGGCACCGTTTCCCGCCCGGGGTCCGGGTTCTCATAGTAATCGGTGAAGGCAGTCGCGAGTTCGAAAGCATAGCGGGTAAGGGCATGGGGGGCGAGTTCTTCCCCGGCCCGGGCCAGGGTCCGGGGGTAATCCGCCATCTTCTTGATCAGGGCCGCCTCGGTCGCGGTCAGGCTCTCGGGAGGGACCACCTCGGGGTCGGGTGTCCAGGCCGCTTTCTCCAGGATGCTCGAGGCGCGGGCGTGGGCATATTGCACGTACACTCCGGTATCGCCCGTGGTCTGCAGCGCCTCGTCAAAGTCGAAGGCCAGGATGGAGGTCAGCCCCTGCCGCAGCATGAACCAACGGATGGCGGAGGCAGCCAGCACCTCGGCCGTGCGCTGATCCACCGTCTTGGGGCGCAGGCGCGCCACCACCGCCTCAAACAGGTCGTCGGCCTTCACCCCCAGCCCTTTGCGGCCGGACATGGCTACGGTTGCCGGGCCCTCCTCAGAGGCCGCCAGGCCGTTGCCCCCCAACTCCTGCGCGGCCTTGGCCGAGAGCACCACCACCTCATAGGCCAGGTGGACCGAACGCTGCGCCTGCTCCGGATAGCCCACCTGCTCCAGGGCCTGATAGACCACCTGCTGGGTGTAGGACTGGCGCACGTCAATCACATTGATCACCTGGTGCGCATGCCCAAAGCGATCGCAGGGTTCACCGTCAGGGGCGGTAGTCCATAGTTCCGTGCCGTCACCCTGGGCGCCCCACACCCGGTATAGGAAGTCTACCGGCAGCAGCCCGAACTTCCACATTTGGTAGGCAACGTCTTTGCCGGTGTAGGTGACGGTGCCGTTGGAGCGCACGAGGATCTTGTCCTGGCTGCGAGTCCCCTCCTCGGTCTCGGTCACTCCGCCCATGGGCACCACCCAGCACCCGGCATTGGGCCCCGATTCCTCGTGGACCACTGCACCCTTGGCCTTGAGCATCTCAAAGGCAAGGCTCCAGAACCCCCGGCGCAGGATGTCCGACTCCCAATTGAGCAGGTTGAAGAAGACGTTCAGCCGGCCCACGGTCTCCAGGTGGGCGCGCACGATGCGGGTGGCAAGGTCGCGGGCGAAGCGGGCCACGGGACTATCAAGCGCCTCCACCTGGTGCATCACCTGCTCCTTGCGGGCGGCGAGGTCCGGCCGGTTTGGCAACTGCTCGTGGAAGCGAGAATAGATATCCCAGCACCAGTAGTCAAAGCGCTGGCCGGCCGGGGCTTTGGCCCACATCGCCTCCAGATTGTCCCCGGAAAAACAGGGCTCGTCCATATAGAGCACTGCGGTGACCACATCCACCACCTGCACCCCGGTGTCGTCAATGTAGTTGCAGGCCTCCACCTCCCGCCCGAGCGCCCGGAGCATGCGCACCACGGTGTCGCCGGTTACGGCGTTGCGCACGTGGCCAATGTGCATGGCCTTGTTGGGATTGACGTTGGTGTGCTCCACCAGTACCTTGCCGGCTTGGGGCCGGGCGGGAGTACCGAAACGATCGCCCTCTGCGCCCAGGGTGAGGCTGATCAGCGAGCGGGCGAGGGCGCCGTAGTCAACACGGAAGTTCAAGTACCCTGGCGGGGTGACGGTGATCTCACGCACGTATGGCAGGTGGCGGCCCTCCAGTGCCGTGCGCAGCCCGTCCGCAATCGTCATCGGGGGCTGACCGGCGCGGCGGGCGACCGCCAGCGCCACCGGGGTGGAGAGATCCCCATACTCGGGTTTGGGCGGGATGTTGAAATCCACACGCTCCACCTCGAGCAGTTGACGGATGGCGGCGGCAAGGACGGATTCGACCAAGTTACACTCCTTGGGGCTTAGGCTGGCGCCGGTTACCCGGCAACCCCGGATTATAACATGGGCCTACCCCGCGGTCATCCCGCCCCCGCGGTGTTCGGCCAGGGTGGCGCGCCCCGCCTCTGCGGCAGGTCGGCCTTACTCTGCCGGAGAAGAAGGCACTATCCCCACAGGTGAGGTTGGTAATGGCGAGTCGCATGCTTGTGGTAGTTGCAATCTTGCTGGGAGTGGTCGCCGCTGCGGCCGGGAGCGGGCTCAGTGAGAGATGGTCGGTCCCCCTGGGGGAGGGGCAGCAACTTGACGCTGGACCGGTCGCCTATGCCGAGCGGGTGGGAGAGCCCGCCCGCCTGGTGGTGTGGGGAAGCGCAGGCAGATTGCTCGCGTATGACGGCGAGGGCAGGCAGGTCTGGGCGGTGGCGTTGGGCAGTGACCCCCAACGGGCCGCCTGCATAGCTGACCTTGACCGGGACGGCTACAACGAACTGTTGGTCAACGCGGGCGACGACGTGGTATGCGTGGGACGGCGCGGCAAGGTCGCCTGGCGGACGACTATCCCCGACGGGACCGAGTCGGTGCCGGTAGCCGCCGACGTCACAGGGGACGGTCGCCTGGAGGTAATCGCCGTCAACGGTGGGGGGGCCGTGGTTTGCCTGGATGCCAGGGGCCGCCTGCTCTGGCACCTGTTGGCAGAATCGGCACACCGGCCCGTGAAGGCAGACCCCTGGATTTCACGGCTGAACTGGAACTATGAGCGCTATGACAACCGTGACATGACCGTCGCCCCGGCGGTCGGGGATGTTAACGGCGACGGCCGGGCGGAGATCCTGGCGGGCAACGAGCCCGGGTTCCTCTATTGTCTCAGCGGCGGTGGGCGCTTGCTGTGGCAGTTCCGGGCCAGCGGGGCCATCTCCGCGGCCCCGGTAATCGCCGACCTGGAAGGCGACGGCCGGACCGAGGTGGTGGTTGGCGCCCAGGATAGGCGGCTATACGTCCTGGAGGGTGCGACCGGGCGCCGGCGGACGGCTATCACCCTGGAGTGGGCGCCCAACCCGGCCACCGCCGTCGCCGACCTGGATGGCGATGGCCGCCTTGAGATTATCGCCGGCGACCAGCGGGGGGTGGTGTACTGCTTCGAGACCTCGGGCAGGGAACGCTGGCGGCTGCCTTTCAAGGGGCCGCGCGTGGCGGAGGTGGGCGACGAGCCCACTGCGCCCCCGGCGATCGCTGATGTGGATGGCGACGGCGCACTCGAACTGGTACAGGGCATCAAGAGCCGGGAGAAACTGTACGTAATATCGGCCGCTGGTAAGATCGAAGAAGAGTACGTGATGGAATCGGGCAAGCCGGCGCTGATGTACGAGGGCGGCGTGCGCCAGACACCGGCAATAGCTGATCTGGATGGCGACGGCTGGCTGGAGGTCATTGCCGGCACCCGCGTTACGGCCGTGCGCTGCCTGGGAACGACGGCAAAGGCGAGTGGCGCCGTCGCCTGGACTGGTGATCGCGGGACGCCCAGCCTGACGGGATGCGCACCCTCGGAACGCGAGGGTGCCAAGGGGCGGCGAGCCCCCCTCACCCCAGCACTCTCCCAAGGGGAGAGGGAGAGGGGACAAGTCCGGCTGAGTGCCACTGCGGCGGACCTGGTCTCGGGCGAGGTGAGGGCCGACATCACCCGGCCGGCCGGCACCCCGGCCGTGCTTCTGACCACCATACGCATGGAGCGCGGGCCGGCCGAGTACCGCGTGGACCAGGTGCTCACGAGCCAAGAATCGTTTGGCATTGCCGTGCCGGTGGAGGATGACTGGCCGCGCTCGCTCCATTGCACTCTGGTTGCCGCGGACACGGGTGCAGCGCTGGCCTATGCTAACCTGCAGGTGGGTATGGGTGCCGAGGAGGCCAGGGCCACCGTTGGCAAGGAGGCAGAAGCGGCGGCCGGGAGCCTCAACGAGGGGCTGAACCTCGGCTGGTCCAGCGCTGCCGCGATGCTCGCCGCCCGCGCGGAAGCGAGGCGTGGGTGGAACGATGCCCCGGCGACGCCCACTGTCCTGGCCTGCCGCCGTCTGGAGGCCGGGCGCGGTTTCGCCGCTTTGCCCGCCCAGGTGAAGGCAGGTACGGTGTACCAGGGCACTGCCCTGTGCGCGTGGACCTGCGACCCCTGGGAGGCCTTCCACGAGGCCACGGCCTGGCCGACCCAGCCGGCAGGCCCGGCAGTGGTCATCTCCCTGTGCCAGGGGGAGCGGGAAGCGGGCGGTCTGGACCTGCTCAACCTGGCTCCCACCTCCCTGCCGGTGTTGGTTACCTGGGGTGACCTGGCGGGCGAGGGGGGGGCGAGGCTGCCGGCCTCCGCTCTGGAGGTGCGCCAAACCACCATGACCCCGCGCTATACCGGGGAGATGGTGGGTGACGCTTTGCTGCCGCTGAACGCGGCCGCGGTGGTGACCATGGCGCCCTTGCGGGCCGCCCAACTCTTCATCACCGCCGATGCCCACGGCGCGGCACCGGGCACGTACCGGGGGGAGATTTGCATGCAGGAGTTGCGCACCGGCGGCAAGGCGGTCAAGGTGCCCATCGAGGCACGGGTATGGCCGGTGGAGATCCCGGCGAAGGCTCCGGTGCATCTCTGCACCTGGGCCTACTTCGACGCCATGTACCCGGTTAGCAGGTATGTGGACGCATGCCTGGCTGACCTGGTGGCCCACCGCAACAATGTCTTCTGTGTGACCGCTTCGCCCAAGGTGACCTACGACGAGAAGGGGGTGCTCTCGCCCATTGACTGGAGCGCCTATGACGTGATGGTCAACCGGTACCGGCCTCACGGCTTCCTGCTCATCCACTCCTGGAACCCGCTGGCATATCGGGGTGCCGGCCCGGAGCCCAAGGAGGCAGCCGGCTTGGCTTTCACCGCCTTCATCCAGGCCCTGGGTAGGCACATGACGGACCTGGGAATCGCTTACGCGGACTGGGCTATCTACATCATGGACGAGCCGGGGCTTGACCACGGGCCGCGCATCGAGTACGTGCTGGACTACGGCAAGCGCATCCGCGCTGCGGACCCCAGCATCCGCATATACACCGACCCAGTACTGCCCGCGCAGGCGGAGGACCTGAAGGCGATGGCGCCGCTGATCGATATCTGGCAGCCAGAGCAGGACTCCTACTATCGGCTGTGGGGCGAGACTGCCGACATGCACTCTGCCGAGCGCCTGGCAATCATGCAGCAAGACAGCGATCAGGTATGGACATATGAATGCTTCCCGCGGGTGAAGAAGATGTCCCCGCTTGGCTACTACCGCCACCAGGGCTGGCTGGCGCAGATGGTGGGGATCAACGGCCTGGGCTTCTGGACCTACGGGACGGATGCCAAGAGCCCCTGGGAGCCCGGCAACGACGAATACGTGCTGGTCTACCCCGGCGCGGAGGGGCCCATCCCCAGTAAGCGCTGGGAGGCCTGCCGGGACGCGGTGGAGGACTGGATCCTGGTGTGGCTGGCCCGGCAGGCCCCGGGCGCGGCGCAGGTTGATCCCATCGTTAAGCGGGTGGTGGAAGAGCGGGCGACCTGGGAATCAGTACGGCAGGCCAGGGAACAACTCGTGAGCATCATCAACGGCAAGTAGGATTTCGCCAGGTTGGGCGGTGTGGTATGTGGCGAGAAAGAGGGGCCGTGCCGAAACGAGACTCGCGGGAGCGGACAGCGCTCCGGGACTGCGCCCAGAAGATCGGCTTCGCGATCGTGTTCCTGGGGATGGCCGCCCTCTTCGTGGGGATGGCGGTGGCCTGGCGCCAGGCTTCCCCTGTTCGCGATGCCGTGCACACGGTGCCCTGGCGGCAGAACGAGGTCACCCGTTACCTGACCCCGGGCCAGGACCTGCTCTACCGAAACCTGATGCGCTGGCCGCTGACCGTGGTATTCACCGTGGGGCCGCTGCTGCTGGCCTGGGTGGCGGAACCGGCGCTGCCGGCGCTTGGGCGTAGCGCCCAGAAGGATCTGGAGGCCGGACGCAGTCCCTTCCGGCCGCTGAGGGCCGCGCTGCTGCTTACCCTGCTAAGCCTGGTCGGGCTGATCATGGCCGCGGGCGGTGGCACGGCGGGGGGCGTAACCCGGCTCACGCTAATGGCCGCCGGCTGGGTTTTCGTGCTCATCCCGGCGGTGCTGACTGCCGTGGGCCTGGCCCGCGTGTGGTGGGAGGGGAAGAAGGCCGTCGCGAGCCGCGATTTCGCCCGGTTCCTGGCTGCCTTCCTGCACCTGCGCCGCACGCTCTATACGCTGATGCTGCTGGGGGCAGGAGCGGGGTTGTGCCTGGGTTACCCGCTGCTGCTGCTCACCATGTTCGTGACGCTGGTCCCCACCACGCTCTTCTTCCGCAAGATCAGGGTGCATTTCGGGGTCGAGACCGAGCACCGCTGAACGGCCCAAGGCGCCCCGCGGCGGCTTCGCGGTTGACATTTCGGACTCCCGCCGGTAGACTGAGGGTGCTGCTTCCCGGCGCGTGCGCGCCCGTAGCTCAGTGGATAGAGCAACTGCCTTCTAAGCAGTGGGTCGCAGGTCCGATTCCTGCCGGGCGCGCCAATGCCGCATCGGCAGGTGCCTTCCCAGGTGAATAGTGCGGGCAGCAATGCCCTCCCGCGTGGCGGACGTAGCTCAATGGTAGAGCACTGGACTGTGGATCCAGGGGTTGTGGGTTCGAAACCCATCGTTCGCCCCATTTCTTTTTGCGACTGCGCTTGATTCCCGGCCGCCCACGGCACCATGGACCGCAAACTCATCCAATCCGCCCGCCGGCACCGCGACCGCGAGTCCGGGGCCGTCTGCCGTGACCCCGCGGGGCGACTCCGTCTCTGCCTGTGCTACCCCAACACCTACTACCTGGGCATGTCCAACCTGGGCTTTCAGGGGGTGTACTGGGGGTTTAACCAGCAGCCGCAGGTCGCCTGCGACCGCGCCTTCCTGCCTGCTGCCACCGCGTTGCCGCGCTACCGCCAGACCGGCACCCCCATCGTGGGCATCGAGACCGGCCGCCCGCTACGCGAGTTCCATGCGGTGGGCTTCTCCGTCAACTTCGAGTTGGACTACGCCCACGTTCCGCTCATGCTCCAACTGTCCGGGATCGCGCCCCTGGCAGGCCAGCGCGCCGGGACTGAGCCTCTGGTAATCTTGGGCGGGCCGGCACCCACCTACAACCCGGAGCCACTCGCGCCCTTCGCCGACCTGGTGGTCATCGGCGAAGCGGAGGAGATGCTCGCCCCCATCTCAGCCTTGCTTGCCCAGTGGGCGTTGGAGGGCACCCTGAGCCGGGAGGCGCTGCTCGACCGCCTGGCGCAGGTACCCGGCTGCTATGTGCCGAGCCGGTACCGGGTGGAGTACCATCCCGACGGCAACGTGGCCCGGGTGGCACCACAATCGGGCGCTAAGCAACGAGTGCGCCGGTTATGGGTGCGCGACCTGGACGAGTGGCCCGCCTGCACGCGGATCTTCACCCCCGACACTGAGTTCGGGCGGATGTTTCTGCTGGAGTTGTCCAGGGGCTGCGCCCGGGGCTGCCGCTTCTGCGTCGCCTCATATTGCTACCGGCCAGTGCGCCGGCGCTCACTGCCGGTGCTGCTGGACCTGGCTCGGGAGGGGCTGCAACATCGCGACACTGTCGGCCTGCTTGCCGCAGCAGTGTCCGACTATCCCCAGGTGGACGAGTTGTGCGAGGGAATCCTGGCTATGGGGGGCAAGGTTTCGTTTGCCTCGCTGCGGGCAGACACGCTGACCCCGCGCATGATGCGGTGCCTGCAGGCTAGCGGCGTCCGCACCATCACCCTGGCCCCGGAGGCCGGCACCGATGCCCTGCGCCGGACCCTGAACAAGGGCATCTCCGAGCAGCAGTACGTGGAGGCAGTGCGCCTCGCCTACGCCCACGGGGTGCGCACGCTCAAACTCTATTTCATCGTGGGCCTGCCTGGCGAGACCATGGCCGAGGTGGAGGCCATTCCCGATCTGGTGCTCCGGCTGCGGGCGGCGGCGCCCTTCCCGCACCTCACGGTGGGGGCCGGCGCGTTGGTGCCCAAGCCCGGCACCCCCTGGGAGCGCGAGGCAATGCTGCCGCCAACTGAAGTGAAGAACCGCCTCGCGCGTATCCGCTCCGGCCTGGCACAGGTGGGAGGAACCAGCCTGGCCTTCGAGGGGGCGAACTGGTCGTTCCTGCAGGGCGCGCTGGCGCGGGGGGACCGCCGGCAGGCGCCCGTCATCCTGCAGGCAGCGCAGGATCCGGGACGCTACTCCGCCTGGCTGCAGGCCTTTCGCGACGCGGGGCTGGACCCGGCCTGGTACGCCCTGCGCGGCCGCCCGGAAAATGAAGTACTGCCCTGGGGGCACGTGGGCTAAGCCAGGCCGCGCTCCCGCACCACCCCCTCCACCCGCGCCAGGTCCTCGGGCGTGTCCACCCCGATGGAGTCGAAAGGAGTTTCCGGGCAGGCGATGCGATAGCCGTGCTCCAGCACCCGCAGCTGCTCCAGCCGCTCGCGCTGCTCCAGGTCGGTGCGGGGAAGGCCGGCGTAGGTGAGCAGGAAGTCGCGCGTATAGACGTACATCCCCACGTGCTTCCAATACACCCCCCCGCCCTTGGTGGAGTACGCCTGGTGGGGGATCGGCAAGCGTGAGAAGTAGAGGGCAAAGCCCTTCAGGTCCACCACAACCTTGACCACGTTGGGGTCCGCGATCTCCTGCGCCTCCTCGATCTTCACACGCAGGGTGGACATCGGGATAGTGCGGTCCTCGACCATGGGGGCCAGGGCGCGCTCGATGCTCTCGGGCTCAATCAGCGGCTCGTCACCCTGGATGTTGACTACGATGTCCACATCAGGTCGGGGTGCAACCACCTCGGCCAGGCGGTCGGTGCCGCTGGGGTGGTCAGCCCGGGTCATGGCTGCGCGTCCACCGAAGGCCTGCACGGCGCTGCGGATGCGCTCGTCGTCGGTGGCCACCACCAGTTCTGACAAGACAGGCGTACTCTGGCAGCGCTCGTAGACCCACTGGATCATGGGCTTGCCTGCCAGCGGTGCCAGCGCTTTTCCGGGAAAGCGGGTAGACCCATAGCGGGCGGGGATAATCCCGATGGCCTTCATCCTTGACCTCCCCGGCGGCCTTGACCACGACCGCCGTGTGCGATAGATTACTAACAGTGTTAAACATTCTTGGGGCAGTGCCCCCGGGAGTCGAACGTGGCCGTTCCTGAGGTGCAACAGGCTGACCACCTGTCCCGGCTGTTCTCCCGCGCCCTGCGCCGGCTGCTCGCAACCGGGCTGGACGAGCGCTGTGGCCTGACCGACTCCCAGTATCAGGCACTGGCCTTCATCGGCAGCCACCCCGGTTGCACGGTGGGGGAACTGGCCACCGGTCTGGCCGTGACCTGTCCCGCCGCCACCAAACTGGTAGACCGCCTGGAGGCCAAGGGCCTGGCCCTGCGCCAGACCTGGGATCTGGACCGCCGGCGGGTGAAACTGGAGTTACGCGAGCCGGGCAGCCGCCGCCTGGCGCTCGTGGAGCAGGCCCGCCTGCAGGCACTGGACCAGGTGCTGTCTCAACTGAACCGGCCGGAGCGCGTCGGGCTGTTGCGCGGCCTGGAGGTGCTGCTGTCGGCGGTGGTCACCGACGCCGGTCTCGCGGCCAGCCTGTGCCTGCACTGCGGCACCGGCCACGACCAGGCTTGCCCTCTCAACCGCCTGCATCGGGCGCTCGCGGGCACGGATTTGCCTGCGACCCTGGCATAGCCGTCACAATTTCTCAAAGGGCTCGGCGGGCAGCGGCTGCGTCCCCAGCACGTGGGAGGCGAAGAAAGGCGCAAAATCCCTCCCGGTCAGGCTAAAGAGCACCGCCACCAGGTCGTCGTTGGTGTAGCCTCCACCGCCTGCAAACCGCCGGTTCAGTTCGTCCACCAGGTGGAAAAGGCTACGACTATGGCCGGTGATGGCCAAGATGCGCTTACTCAATACGTGCACCACCAGCGCACTCACCACCGGGAGCCGGTCCCCCCTCAGTTTCGCGGGGGCCATTGCCAGGCTGCCATGCTCGCAATAGGCAGCCCCGAGCCAGGTCCGCAGTTCCGCGTCACGCTCGGGGGAGTGGCGGGCCGCCTCTACTCGGGCCACGTACTCGGCGATACCCTCATGCGCCCACCAGGCGCTGGCATCAAGTGGCCGCGCCAGCAGGGCGGCGGCGTGCACCAGGGCATGCGAGACCTGCAGGGGCATCCAGTCGGTACCCACCTCCGCCCAGGCGGGCGGAGTCAGAGCCAGCCGCCCGCCGACGCCGAGCAAGAGCCCAGGGCGGGTGCCGGTGGCGCTCATGCGGAACGGTGAGAGCCTGCTCACCTCCCTGGTCAGGTTGGGGAGAAGAGTTTCCACCTGGGCGGCATCGGCGTCCGGGAGGATGGCCAGCCGCACGGCTCCATTGCCTCGCCCTGCCTCCCTGACCTGCACCGCTCCCGCCAGCAGGATGCCGTCGTAGTTGTGCACCGGGCAGCCACCGGTTTTCACCCACGTTACCTTGGCATCCGGCGGCATGGTGGGCTGCAAGGCCTCGCACAGCGCCACCAGCACGCCGCCCTGGCAGGCAGCCAGCGCCTCGCCATGCAACATGCCGGGCGAAGCAGAGGGTACAGGCAGCGGTACCGTGTACGCAATCTCGCCCTGCGCCGCCATCAGCCGCCAGGTGACGCCGATCTCGGCACCATGGGCCTGGGTCACGGCCACAATCGAACCGGGCGGCGTCAGGCAGGCACCCGATTCCACGCCCTCCCATGACAGGGTGAGCGCGATCTCATCGCGTGTGAACGCGGCGCAAGCGAACTTAGCGTGCATTATCTCCTCCCCCGGGCAGGCGGTATGCCAAGAGCGCCCGGTCACGGTAGCATACCCGTGCTCCCAGCCGCCCCATTACCCGCGACACCGCCGCGAGGTCGCCGGGGCTTAGCAACCGGGGATGCACCACCAGGTAGCCAACCTGAGCCTGCCGCAGTGCTGCAATTCCTGGCCGGTAGCGTGCCGCTACCTGGCTGTCATCCAGGCCGGCCAAGCGCGCGGTCAGCGGCAGCCGATCCCGGCCTGGCAGCATGGGCTGCAGCAGCACCAGGTCTCGTAGCAGACTATTCGCCTTGATGTAGTCAAAGGCCTCGCTGGGCGGGCGAGAGATGTGGCCTGCCAGCAGTCTTTTTTCATGGATGGTCTGATAGAACTGAAAGGACCCCAGGTCCGCGGTGAGCGGCGTCTCGCAGATGGCGTGGCAGGAGCGATCGCGGGCCAGTGACCGGTAGAAGGGAGATACCCGCAGTGTGCGGGTGGGGTAGGGCAAGGGCAGGAACTCCAGGAAAGCCCAGGCCGCGAAGCCCAGCGCAAGCCACCACCGGGCACGGCCCCCGGCCCGCCACAGCGCGGCCAGGCCCGTCGCCGCCATCACGGCCAGGCAGAGCAGCGCGGGCTGGGCCATGCGCACGGGCACGCTGGCTGTCTTGAGCATGGGCACCCACCGCCAAAGCCACTGGTAGGGAAGCCAGATCTTCTCCCCACCCAGCAGCACCTGGGGAACGCCAGCCACCAGCCCGAGGCCCAGGCGGGAGGCCAGGTCGCTACCCAGGGGCAGGTCAAAGCCGTTTCCGGGTAAGCCTCCGAGCAGCAGCACCAGCAGCGCGGGGAAGCCGTCGTGCCCGGCCACCCGCAGATAGGGCCCCAGTGAGAGCAGGAGCATCCCTACGGCCCCCACTGCCCACGGCACCAGGTCGCGCCGCCGGCGCTGCCACCCGAGCGCGGCCAGCACCAGCGCAGCCGACCCCAGGTACACGGTGTGTTCAGCCACCAGATAGCCCATGCCCAACACCGCGCGCCGGCCCAGGCCCCCTGCCAGAGTCCCCAGGAAGGGTGGGGTCACCCACAGCACCGGGTCACCCGCCAGGGCTACGCTGCGGGCCAGCGGGCGCACCGCATAGCGATCTGACGCCTGTTCGGCCAGCATGGGCACCAGCAAGGGCGCGGCGATGAGCACGCCCACCAGCAACGTAATCCCGAGGCCGGCCAGCGCCGCCCGCCGCTGCTCGGGCCGCATTGCCAGCCCGGCGGCCAGGAAGGCGGCCAGCATCCCCCCGAACATGAATCCGTACCAGTCGCAGTATCCCAGCAGCCCGAGCGCGGCCCCCGCCCCCAGCGCCCAGGGCCAGCGGTGGGACTGCGCGGCCTTGACCAGGAACCAGGCGATCAGGGGCATCGCATATACGGCCGTCAGGTTGGGGTGGGACAGCGTGTGCGTCATCATGTAAGGAGAGAAGGCAAAAACCCCTCCGGCCAGCATGGAGGCGCCCGCGCTGCGGGTCACCATCAATGCCAGCCCGTAGCAGGCCCAGGCGCTGGCCACCAGGGCGAAGAGCAGCAACAAATTGTAGGTGGGGATAAGGCCGATCCAACCCTGGGGGAGGGAGGAGAGCACGCCGTTCAGCGGCATCAGGGTGTGGAAGCGCAGGCTGACCGTCAGCGGCCAGAAGATGTAGTTCGTATGCATGATGGGCTGCCCGGCCTGCAGCGCGTGCCTGACCCACCAGTAGTCCCACAGGAAGACGTAACTGTCCTCCGAGAGCCCCAGGATCTCGCCGCCGGGGATGCAGGTGCCCAGGTGGGCGGCCAGCGGCCAGGTGAAGACCACAGCCAGCACCACGTACAGCGCCAGCGCCACCGCGGCCCAGCGGCGGTGATAGGGGGTGGGGGAGGGGGGCTCCTCCAACTGGCAAGAGGAGGGCGGCGCCAGTTCCCGGACCTTCCCGGCCTGCACCACAATCGTACCAGCCAGCAGGTCATGCCAGCCGCGGCGTTGCGGGTGCCAGACGGCCGCTACCAGGCCCAGTTTGGCCGGGATCGAGACCAGGAGGTAGCAGGCGACCCGCCACGCGCCCGCCGACAGGGTCATGGGCCGGCCGTCTTTTCGCACGATGCGCAGGCCCAGAGCCGCCTTGCCCACGCTGCTGCCCCAGATGCCCCAGCCGAGCACCATATAGGCGAGGGTTCCCAATGAGGCGAGGCGGGCGGGCCATTCTCCGGGCTGGTCACCGGAGTCGAAGGACGAGGCCAGCATCCCGGCCATGGTGCACCAGGCCAGCACCACCAGCACGTCAAGCATGGCGGCGGCGGCCCGGCGCGGCAAGGGGGCGGGCACTCCCGGCAGCAGGGTGGGCTCTGCAGTCAGTCTGGACTCCTCCGGGACCGAGGTAGGCGTGGGACTGCGCCTCTTTTCATTGTTCCCCGGCACGGCCCGGCCCTACCAACGCTGCAAAAATGCCCGGGCGGGAAGTCGGCCCGGGCACGTGGCAGGCAAGTGGTGGGGAGGTGCTATACCTCCATGATCTCGGCTACCTTGGCGTCGTGGAGGCGATCCACCTCCTGGATGTACTTGTCGGTCAGTTTCTGCACCTGATCCTGGGCGCGCTTGAGGTCGTCCTCGGTGATTTCGTGGTTCTTCTCGAGTTTGCGCAAGTCCTCGATCGCATCCCGGCGCACATTGCGGATGGCCACCTTGGATTCCTCGGTGCGCCGGCTGACCATTTTCGCCAGTTCCTTGCGTCGCTCCTCGGTCAGTTGTGGGAGGGGGATGCGCAGGATGTTGCCGTCGCTCTGGGGGTTCAGGCCCAGGTTGGAGGTGGTGATGGCATTGCGGATAGCCCCGAGCACCGATTTGTCCCAGGGTGAGACCACCAGCAAGCGCGGCTCTGGGGCGGAGATGGTGGCCAACTGGTTGATAGGCATGCGGCTGTCATAGGCCTCCACCTGGATGTTATCGAGGATGGCCGGGTTGGCACGACCGGTGCGGATGGTGGCGAACTCACGCTTGGTCGCCTCGATGGTTTGCTGCATCTTGCTCTCGGCGTCCCGAGTGACGTCGGCGATCATGGCTGTTCCTCCTGGCGGGGCTCGGCGGCGACTTCCCGGGTGATGATGCTGCCGATGGGCTCGCCCAGGATGGCGCGCTTGATGTTGCCGGGCTCGCGCACGTCAAAAAGGATGAGCGGGATGTCGGTATCCATGGCCAGCGAGATCGCGGTGCCGTCGAGTGCTTTGACCCCCAGGTTGAGCGCCTGCATGTAGTCCAGGCGGGGCAGTTTCTTGGCTGTCGGATCCTGCTTAGGGTCGCGCTCGTAGATCCCGTCAATGGTGGAGCCCTTGAAGATGGCGTCGGCCGCGATTTCGGCCGCCCGCAGGGCAGCCGCAGTGTCGGTGGTGAAATACGGTTGCCCGGTACCCGCGGCGAAGATCACGATGCGCCCCTTCTCCAGATGGCGGATTGCACGCCGCCTGATGTAGGGCTCCGCCACCTCGCGCATCTCGAAGGCGGACATCACACGCGTGAAGGCCCCCATCTTCTCCAGCGCGTCCTGCAGGGCCAAGGCGTTCAGCACGCTCGCGAGCATGCCCATGTAATCGCCGGTGGCCCGCTCGATTCCAGCGCCGGTGCGGGCCCGGAAGATGTTGCCCCCGCCCACCACCACCGCGGTCTCCACTCCCAGGTCCTGGACTTCCTTGACCTCCCGGGCGATGCGGGCCAGGGTGGGAGGGTCTATCCCGAAGCCCTGGCTGCCCGCAAATGCCTCGCCCGAGAGTTTGAGCAGGACGCGCTCGTAGGGCAACGCTCCCATGCCGTTACGCTTGTCCCAGTTGGAAGCGCACGAACCGACGCACCTGGATGTTCTCGCCCAGTTTGGCCGCCAACTCCTTGCGCAAGGTCTCGATGTCCTTGTCGGGGTCCTTGACGAAGGCCTGCTCCATAAGGCAGGTCTCCTTGAAGAACTTCTCCAGTCTCCCCTGGATGATGCGGTCCACCACCTGGGGCGGCTTGCCTTCCTTGGCTACCTGCTCGCGGTAGATCTCCTTCTCCTTCTCAATAACCGCCTGCGGCACTTCCTCGCGCACCAGGTAGTCGGGCTGCTGGGCGGCTACCTGCATGGCGACATCGTGTGCGAACGCCTGGAACTCCTCAGTACGAGCGACGAAGTCGGTTTCGCAGTTGACCTCCACGAGCACGCCGATTTTGCCGCCGGCGTGCAGGTAAGCCTCGATCTTGCCCTGCTTGGCGGCCCTGGCCTCGCGCTTGGCCGCCATGGCGATGCCGTGCTTACGCAGGCTCTCGATGGCCGCCTCCAGATTGCCACCGCACTCCTCCAGCGCCCGCTTGCAGTCCATCAGCCCGGCACCCGTGCGCTCGCGCAATTCCTTAACTTGCTGGGGTGATACCGCCACTGCCAACCTCCTCGCTGGGGCGACGGCAGGTGAGTCAGCGCCCGCCGGCCCCGCTAAATGGGAAGCCGGCCCGCTTGGGCGGGCCAGCCGATCCTTCCAGTGCTACTCGCTCTCGGCAAAGATGTCTGCCTCAGGGGCGCCGTCGGAAGCGTACACCTCCTCCTCGGCGACGTACTCCCCTTCCTCCGCCTCCCGCATCTCGGGCAACGGCTCGCCGCCCTCGTACTCCTCCGGGACCGCCATGCCCGCCTCGGCCGCCATCTCGGCCGCAAGTTTCTCCTGCATGGCGTTATACTCATTGCGACCCTCAATCACGGCGTCGGCCATCTTCCCCGAAATCAGTTTGATAGCACGGATCGCATCATCATTGCCGGGGATGGGATGGTCGGCGTCGTCGGGGTCGCAGTTGGTGTCCACGATGGCGACCACCGGGATTTCCAGCCGCTTGGCCTCCAGCACCGCGATGTGCTCCTTCTTCAGGTCCACGATGAAGATGGCGTTGGGCAGGCCGGGCATGTTCTCGATGCCGCCGAGCACCCGCTCCAGCCGCTGGCGCTCTTCCACCAGCAGCGCCGCCTCCTTTTTGGTAAGGCGGTCCAGGGTGCCGTCGGTTTCCATCTGGCGCAATTCCTTCAGGCGGGCAATGCGCTGCTCGATGGTGCGCCAGTTGGTGAGCATGCCTCCCAGCCAACGCTGATTGACCCAGAACATACCGCACCGGCTGGCGGCGTCATACACGGCTTCCTGGGCCTGCTTCTTGGTGCCCACGAATAGAATGTTGCCCCCATTGGCAACCAGCGTCTTCACCCAGTCGTAGGCTTCCTCGAGGCGTTTGAGGGTCTGGTGCAGGTCAACGATGTAGATTCCGTTGCGGCCCCCATAGATGAAACGCTTCATCTTGGGGTTCCAGCGGCGGGTCTGGTGGCCAAAATGGACGCCGGCCTCCAGCAGTTCCTTCATGGTCACAAGCGGCACGATGCGCTCTCCTTTGCCCAAGGGGCGGTAGAATGTGGTCTCCCTACACGGCGAATGACCCAGGCCCCAGGAGATGGAGGGCGAGGGTCAAAGATAGGTAAATATAACATGGATGCCGGCCGCATGCAAGGGTATCCCGTATTCCGGGCTGGGGTAGGGGTGGCGCCCGGCGGCGTGGAATGTGAATGCGCTCGATCGTCAGCCGCGGGAGCCTGTCCATGTCGCGTCGCCATCGTCACCACCAGAACCACCATGCCCACCCCTTCACCCGCCACCTGATTGCTAGCCCGCGCCCGGGAGTGGCCCCCTCGGCGGTCATCCGCCAGGATTTCGACACCCTCGCCCGCTCCACGCTCTTGCGCACCAGCAGCGAGGTGGAGCAGCTCATCCTCATGCAGTCCATCGAGGGACATGCCCACGAGGGCCATGGGGCGTTCCGTGGCCGGCGCTTCCCCAACCTCACCATGGAGGACACCGTGCGCGCGCTGGGGCTGCCGCCCTCCCAAGTTGCGGGCGCCCGCCAGCAACTGATTGACGAGATTGCCACCTGGGTGCACCACGCTCTGGACGGCAAGGCACCAAATCGCCTGGTTGACGAACAGGGCTACCCGCTGCTCGACGTCAGCAGCCTGCGGCCCTGGGAGGTGGACCCCCGGGCGGTGCTCAAGGGCCTGTGCATCGGGGGGCTGCGTGACAACTCCGAGGTCCGGCTCCCGGTGGAGAAGCAGTACGGGGTAAAGATCGGCGGCGGCGCCTGCTACCTGGTGGACGTGCGAGTGATGGAACGGATGGGCCTGGATGGCGAGCAGCTGGCCCACGGGGAATATGCCGGCCAACTGGAGCACTTTGAGGACGAGGGACTGATCACCGGCTACGACCGCCCCGGCTTCGACCCCGAGCATGCCCGCTACCTCTACATCAGGCACCGCAAGGGTGGGGGCACCTCTGATGACGCGGCGCTGGTAGCCTGCGGCCTGCTCTGGGGCCTGGGGGCCGCCCTGGGAGCCTTCCTGGCGGATGCGGTGGACACGCTGGAGAAGTATGTGCCCCACTACTTCGACCAGGACGATGACTTGGCCATGGTGGTGCGGGAGGCCATGCCCGACCTGGTGAGCGAGGAAGAGATCGGCCTGGTGACTTACCTGTGCTCGATCCCTGAGGAGGGCCCACCGGTGCCGGACTGCTCCCTGCGGCATATGTTGATGGTCAACCGGGAGGTGGACCAGACTCCGCTGGAGGGGCACTTGCTCTTCGTGCAGGGACTGCCGTATGCCCCCATGGAAATCGGCTTCGAGCAGCTCAGCAACACCGAGTTCTACTCCTGGATCAGCGACCGGGTGAACAAACATCGCCCGTGACGGGGGAAGGGAGGGCCCATATGCGCTGCCCGCAGTGCGGCTATGTGTTCGGTCCCCTGGATCGCGAGTGCCCGCGCTGTCGGGGTACCGGCGACGCCCCCCAGTCGGAGGCCGCCTCGCGGTCCGTGGACGTGGACGCGTTGGTGCGGGAGGCCCTCGCCGGACAGCCCGGGGCGGAAGAGTTGGATGCGGCGATCGCCCGCGTGGTGCGCGCCCGATACCCCCAGGCCTCGGGGGCGCTCACGGATGCCCTGGGCCGGCTGCTGGAGGCCGAAATGGCCCGCCAGCACTGCTCCCGGCTGGAGGCCGCCCAACGGATAGCACAGGGCGGGGTGCAGGGCCAGTTGCAGGTGGAGACAACCACCAGTACCAGCACCTATCACTCGCTGGAGGAACTGCCGCCCGAACTGCGAGAGCGGGTGGAGCGCATGATGGCCGGGGGCAAGTCGGTCCAGCGGCTGCCGGAATCGCGTACGAGGAGCACAGCGAACGTAGTGCGCAAACAGGGTGAGGGGGAGCCGGTGCTCCCGGCGGGAGCCGCGGTGGCGATCGTCATCCTGGCTCTGGCAGGGGTGGCTCCTTTCACACGTTGCCGAGCATGATTCTTTGCCTGCTGCGCTAAAACATGATCGAGTACCAAGGAGGTTCATATGCCGAACGTGCGGGTGATCCCCTGCCTGGACATGAAAGACGGCCGGGTGGTGAAGGGGGTCCATTTCGTCGACCTGAAGGATGCGGCCGACCCGGTGGAGGCGGCGCGCGCCTACTCCGAGGGTGGGGCGGATGAGGTGGCCTTCCTGGACATCACCGCCACCGTGGAGGGGCGGCGGACCATGTTCGAGGTGGTCCGGCGGGTGGCGGCCGCGGTCTCCGTGCCCCTGACCGTCGGCGGCGGGATCAAGTCGCTGGAGGACATCGAGGAGGCCCTGCGCTCGGGTGCGAGCGCCGTTTCCATTTCCAGTGCCGCCTTTCGCAACCCGGGGCTAATCCGGGAGGCGGTGGCCAGGTTCGGGGGCGAGCGCATCATCGTGGCGATTGACGCCGATGCGAACCCGGCCCTGCCCTCCGGGCGCGAGGTGTACATTGACGGCGGGCGCACGGCCACCGGCAAGGATGCGGTCGAGTTTGCGAAGGAGATGGCCGCGCTCGGCGCCGGGCAGATCCTGCCCACCAGCAAGGCGACCGATGGGGTGCAGACCGGGTATGACCTGGCGCTCACCCGAGGCATCGCCGACGCCACCGGGCTGCCGGTAATCGCCAGTGGGGGGGCGGGCACCCTGGAGCATTTCTACCAGGCGGTGGCCGAGGGGCATGCGCAGGCGGTGCTCGCTGCCTCGGTCTTCCATTTCGGAACGTTCACGGTGAAACAGGTGAAGGAGTACCTGGCGGGCAAGGGGGTGCCAGTCAGGACTTAGCGCGGCTACTACGGCGGCCTACCGCCGCCGCTTCGGTCCCACGACCACCACTTCGCCGGCGCTGCGAGGGTCGTACCTGGCGTAGTTGGCGGGGAAGGAGAGCAGCACCTCGCGTCCGTCCGCGGTGTAGTGGTGCAGCGTAATCCCGCAGTTGAAGCGGAAGCCCTCCGGGATCACGATCGGGATCTTGATTGCCGCTTCATAGGCAAACCCGCAAAGCGCACCGGGCGCACCCTCGGCCGGGATGCCACGCGAGACCAGGCGCACTGACCCGTCGCGGGCACCGTGCACGCCTCCTGTCCCCGGGCGCAGGGCCGCCTCGTAACTGTAGGGCCCAGCGGCCAGTTCGAGCCAGTCCTGGCCGACCACCTGGGTGAGGGTGGGACAGACCCGGCCCTTGTCCAGGACGTCACCCGCCACGTACACGTTCCCAGCATCCCACATCAGGTAGGCATGGGCCTGGATGGGCTCGTCGCTGCGGCTGTAGGGGGATATCGCCAACTCCATGACACGGGCGCCCGCCTGGTGCCAATCCTCCAGTCGGCCGTCGATCACCAGCGGGGTGAGCGTACGTACTACCTCGTACTTACCCTCTATGCGCCAGAATCCCGGCTTCATGCGCCCGAAATCCGATCGTTTGAAGTAGTCCGCATTGCTCTTGGTCACCGTGGACTGCAGTTCCCGGGAGATCTCCGCCTGCTCCGCGAGGTTGGTGCCCGCGGTTGGCTTCAGCGCCGGCCCCGCCCATTGGTAGCCAAGCACGAAGGGCACTTCCGCCAGCCGTTGCACGTAGCGAGCGTAGTCTTTGCTGCTGGTCCCACCGGCAAACGAGGCCAGCAGTACGGGCTTGCCGCAGTCCCGGAACAACTGCCCCATCAGGTTGGCGGGAGGAGGGTAGAGTCGCGCCTGCAGCGCGACCACGTCCACGGTCTCCCTCAGCGCGGGCACGGCCTCGGCGGGCACCCATTCGCAGAACACTGGGCCCAGGATGAGGTGGTTGCCGTCACAACTGCGGATGGCCTCCCGCACCACCTGGAAGTACCGGGTTGCGATGGCCCCCATCAAGCAAGAGCGATCGGCCGCGGTGGAGCGGGGGTCGCAGGAACGCCCCACCTTCAGTGGGACGCGGCGACCGAGGTCGGCAAAGGACCCGGCGCTCAAGCCCCAGGTGGCGTTGAAGGCTGCGATGTCCCCGCCATAGCGCTCGGAGAGCAGGGAAAGCAGGCGGGTCCGGCCCGGGGTGTCGTCAGGCATCGCCAGATAGGCGTCCACCAGGTCGCCGCCCCCGGGCGGGGTCCAGGCCAGCCTGTCGTCACTGAGATAGCCGATCAGGTAGGGGTCGGCGGCGTGTGGCCGGCAGAGTTTGTCGGCCTGGGCACGGGCAGCTTGGGCAAAGATAGGCGAGAAGACATCAGGGAAGGCGGCCGTGACCGCCGCACCCTGGGCGACCGCCTCCATGCCGATGTCCAGGGAAAGGGTGTAGGGGTAGCGGGCGCTGGGGGCACCGGCCAGGGCGTTGAACCCCAGGGCTTCCAGCCGGCTCTCCTCCCTGCCCGGCGCCGGCAGCAGGCCCTTGCACAAGAAGAGGTTACCCTCGGGGGTTACCAACCAGTAGCGGTCGCGCACCTTCTCGACGTGAAAGAACCCCGTCTTGGTGCCGGCGTACTGGAGCCAGCCACCGTAGGCGTCGTAGTCCCGGCGCGGGGGGTTGGCTGCCAGGGAAAGCGTTGGCAACAGTATTGCTGTAACAAGGGCCGCGACCGCAACTCTCATGGCTTCCTCCGGGGACCGGGCTCAGGCCAACACCTTCTTTCCCTATTCCGGCCCCCCTGTACCAAAGAGGCGCGCGCGGGGGCGGATGTGGGCGGCTTGTTACATCACCCCGGACGCACCCGGTGCACCCGCACCACGTCGCTGAGCGCTGAGATGCGCTCCACCACCGCATCGAGGTCGCCCACCTGAGCAATGTCCAGCACCAGGTTGATGTAGGCCATCTTGCTCTCGGTGGTGCGCACGTTGGCCGAGCGGATATTGATCTTCTGCGCGCTCACGATGCCCAGGATGTCGTTGAGCAGCCCCACGCGGTCCAGTGCCTCCACCCGGACATGGGCGGGGTACAGTGCGCTGCCTGAGCGCGACCAGGAGAGCGGCAGCACGCGCTCCTTCTCTTGGGTTTGCGCCACGACCAGATTGGGGCAGTCGGCGCGGTGTACGGTTACGCCCCGGCCACGGGTGATGTAGCCCATGATTGGGTCGCCGGGGACCGGCGAGCAGCAGCGGGAGAGGCGAAACAGCATGTCCTTGTCGGCACCGCCGGCGCTGACCTGGGTATCCACTTGTCGTACGTACTCAGGTTCCTCGGACGGCGGGATCACCTGGGTGCGGTGCTGCTCCTCGTCGCGGAGGCGGTGGGCCACCGTCTCCGCAGTCACCTCGCCATAACCGATGGCGGCCAGCAAGTCATCTACGGTGGGGCAGTTGAAGCGCTGGGCGATGGCCTCCAGGCGCTCCTCCCGCCCGGGCTCACCGGCGGCCAGGCCCATCCGGCGGTACTCCTCCTCCAACGCGCTGCGGCCACGGGAGATATTCTCCTCCCGGCGCAAGCGGCGGTACCATCCCTTGATCTTGCTCTTGGCCTGGCTGGTGGCTACGAAGGAAAGCCAGTCCAGGCTGGGCCCGCTGCTGTTCTTCGCAGTCACGACTTCGACCACGTCCCCGTTCTTGAAGCGGTAGCCCAGCGGGACCATCTTGCCATTGACCCGGGCCCCCACTGCGTGGTGGCCTACGTCAGTGTGGATGCGGTAGGCGAAGTCAATCGGCGTTGAGTCTGCGGGCAGGTCGATCACGTCGCCTTTGGGCGTGAACACGAATACCTGCTCCTTGAACAGGTCCAACTGCAGCGACTGCAGCCACTCCCCCGGGTCCTTCAACTCGCTCTGCAACTCCAACAGTTGCCGCAGCCACGCCAGTTTCTGGTCGGCGGGGTCGCGCCCGCCCTCCTTGTAACGCCAGTGCGCGGCCACTCCGTACTCGGCGGTGCGGTGCATATCCCAGGTGCGAATCTGCACCTCCATGGGCAGTTGGTGCGGCCCCACCACCTTGGTGTGCAGCGCCCGGTAGAGATTCGGCTTGGGCTTGGCGATGTAGTCGGTAAACATGTCGGGCAACGGCAGCCACATCTCGTGTGCGATGCCCAGCACGGCGTAGCAGTCGGCGACCGTGTTCACAATCACCCGGATCGCCTCCAGGTCCATGATCTGCTCGAAGTCCACGGCCCCGCGCTGCATTTTCTGGTAGATGCTGTAGAAATGCTTGGGGCGACCTTTGATCTCTGCGGGTATGCCTGCGGCGGCAAGGCGCTCTTCCAGCATGCTGATGGCCTGGCGGATGGCTTCTTCCCGCTCGGAGCGGGTGCGCGCCACCAGCCGGCCGATGCGCTCATAGGCCTCCGGGTCGAGTTGGCGCAGGGAGAGGTCTTCCAGTTCCCATTTCAGCCGCCATACCCCCAGGCGGTGCGCGATAGGGGCGAAGATATGGAGCGTCTCCTGGGCGATCGAGCGCCGCTTCTCCTCGGGTAGGGCCCGCAGCGTGCGCATGTTGTGCAGGCGGTCGCAGAGTTTGATCAGGATCACCCGCAGGTCCTGGGCCATCGCCAGGAGCATCTTGCGCAGGTTGGTCGCCTGACGCTCCTCGCGGGTGCGAAAGTCAATGCGCCCCAGCTTGGTCACCCCCTCCACCAACCGGGTGATGTGCTCCCCGAAGGTAGCGCGCAGTTCTTCGGCAGTGGTAGAGGTATCCTCGATGGTGTCATGGAGCAGGGCGGCGGCGATCGCCTCCTCGTCCACCTCCAACTCGGCCAGCACCTCAGCGACCGCCAGCGGGTGGGTGATGTAGACGTCGCCGGAGGCTCGCTTCTGCCCCTGGTGGGCGGCGCTCGCGAACTCGTACGCCCGGCGGATGAGGTCGAGATCGGCATCCGGACGGTAGGAGGCAACGCGTCGCAGCAGGTTCTCGGCTCGCGGGAGCGTGGTCGAGGTGTTCATCGCCAACGGATTATACCACCTGGGGCCGCGGTGCAGAGGGGAGGAAGGGCTTGCCGTCGCCGTCGCTTCAGGGGGCGGGGGAGGGGCGCAGGGAGGGGTGCCACCAGGAATCCGTGAACACCGCCTCCAGCTGCTCGGGCGACCGCTCGCCGCTGAGCCCGGAAAGCCGGTTGGCTGGCGTCGTGCCGATGTAGGCCAACTCCGCGGGCAGGGCTGCGCCTTCCTGCGGGGCGGCGGTCAGAAGCACTCGCACTTCGTAGGCCGTCAGTTGGCTGTCGGTGCGCTGCGCAGCCTGCAGGGCCGAGGCGCAGGCGGTCATCACGCTATTGCGGGTTGCCTGCTGGTCATGCTCGGCAGGCAACCCCAGTGTGAGCGCCAGGCTATTGTCCCGGGGGTCGATCGCCACCCACTCCACGGTGAAAGGCACCGGCGCCCCTGCGGCCGCCTGGCGTACTTGTGCGAGAATGGCAGCCTCGCGCCGGCCGTACTCAGCCGGGACCTGGGCCGGGGCGGGGGTGGGCGCGGGAGCCGTGGGGGCTGGCCGTGCGGCCGGTTGCACCGCAGCCCGCGTCTGCCGGCGGTGCAGCGGGATTTCGAAGGAGCCGCCCATCGGCGGGGGGGCCGTGCGCTGCACGGCGAGCACGCCCAACAGGGCCATGGCCAGTACCACCGCGGCGATGGCCATACCCACTCCTACCGGTCGGTTGAGCTGTGCGGCATCCAGCCATTCGCGTAGTATGCGCTTGAGGGGAAAGCCGGCGGCAAGGTCCTTGGGGGCGGCGGGCAGCGGCTTGCTCTCTCCGTTCTGATAGAGCGCGTCGGCCAAGCGATCGAGTTTGATGCGGTCGGAGCGGCTGGAAGGGTCCAGTTCGAGCGCCAGTTTGTACCACTCGGCGGCGTCACGTAGCAGGGACTGGTCCCGGCAGATGTCCCCCAACAGCGAATGCGCGGAAGCGTTGTTGGGGTACTTGCGCAAGACCTCTATGCACTTTGCGGTGGCTTCTTCCCACTGGCGGCGGATGCGCAACAGATTAGCCGCTGCCAGCAGCGGGTACATCTCGCCCTCGGGCGTGTCCGCCACCACGTCCCGGTTATGTTCCGTCGGGGCGCCGCAGGTACGGCAAAAGGGGCTGGCGGCAGGAATCTCGCTGCCGCAGTGCCCACAGTACATTCTGGTGCTTACTCCTTCGCACGGCCTCCCGGCCCTGGTCCCCGGTGCAGTATTCCCCGCCCCTATGGTATCTAAACCCGCATACTCGGCGAGCGCTTGGCAGGCGTTGTCCATTCCTCGCACGAGACTGCGAGGAGGGTTGCCCGGGTGGTTGGCATTGCGAACAATTGTCTGGTTTACATGCCAAATATTGTGGCACTTGGCGTACGAGACTTTGACAGGAGGGCAAGCCGGTTCCTATACTGGACTTTGGAAAGCGCATCCCCGGCGGGCAAGCGGGCATAGCCTTTCGGGCCGGTGGCGACCGGTGTCTGTCCGCAGCGCGCGGTGGGCTGCGTGGGCGGCGATGCCCAGGTGTTATGGCTGCACCACAGCGACAACGAGAGGGCGAGCCGGAGGGTATCGCGGAACTGATCCAGGCGCTCGCCCCCAGCATAATTCAGGATTGGCTGCAGCGGCTGCGAGCCGAGCGCAGCCGGCTTGACGCCGTTGACTTTCGACCGTATGCGGTGGCCTGGCTCGACCTGCTGGCGCAAGGCCTCCGGGAAGGCGATTTTTCTCCGCTGCTCGAAGGCGTGGCCCGCTTCGTAGAGCAGTCCGCCAGAAACGGCATCACTCCCAGTGACCTGGAAGCCGCCTACCTCAGTTTCAAGGGCGCGGTGGGCAAGGTGGTGGCGGAGCACGGGCAGGCGTATGGCCTAGACCCTGCGCGCGCACTGCTCCTGCTCGACGCCCCCCTTGGACGCGCTCTGGCCAAGGCCCTTCACGAATACCAACGCGTGCGCGGCACGCGGCCGATCCGGCTTGCGGCCCGGGACGCGGCAGCCCAGGCAGTGCATCGCCAGGCCCTGGTGAACCGCCTGGTGCGGGCGATCGCTTTGGAGACCGCGCCCGGTCACGTCACCGAACGCCTGCTGGCGATGATGGTCAACCTGGCGGGCGCGCAGTGTGCGGCGCTCTCGCGGCTGGATGAGCTGACGGGCGAGGTTCGGTGCGTACAGGCTTACCGCCTGCCCCTATCTGACTTGCTCGCGTGGCAGGAGGCCAACGGGGACCCCATCTCACGGGTAGCATGCGGCAAGCGCAAGCCCGTATGCCTGTTGGGGCTGTCCAAGCAGGCTGACACTGGCCTGCGCACCTTTGCAGAGCGCTTCGGCGTTGAGCGGGCCCTGGTGCTGCCATTGTTAGCGGCCGACCGCTGCCTGGGCGCGGTCCAACTCTTCGATCCCACCGCGAACGCGATCTGGAGCGCCCGTCAGGTCTCCCTGCTCTCAGACCTGCTGGCCCAGGGCACCCTGGCCTTGCAGAACACGATGCTGGTGGAGACGGCTCGCCAACATGCGCACGACCTGGGGCAGTTGAACGAAGCGGCCAAGCGTTTTGCCGAGCTGCATGAGCCGGCCGACATGCTCGTCACCGCGCTGCGCATCGCTGTGGAACTGGTGTCACCCCGTTACGCGCTGCTGTGGCGTCCACTGAACGGACGCTGGGAATTGGTTGCCGCCTCCGGCCGGCAGATGCGCGGCAAGCTGCCGCTCAAGCCCGCCTTGGCCGACGCCATCCTCATGCACCCCCAGGCCTTCATTGCCGAGCCGGACCTGCTCTCCCAGCCGCCGCTGGACACCCTGCAGGCACGGAGCGCGCTGTTCGTCCCGGTTCACAGTGGGGGCGCGCACCGGGCGATCATCGGGCTTTTCGACAAGACCACGCACGAGTTTGGCCTGCATGACGTGGATGTGCTGTCGGCACTCGAGTACCAACTGGCCCTGTCCCTGCGCAATGCCGAACTGCTGCAGGGCAGCCAGCAGCTGACGGAGCGCCTGCGCAATGCGGTGGACAGCCTGGGCTCAGCCCTCGCCGCCGGACTCGATGTCCAGGACATTCTGGGAGTGCTGTGCCGGGTCACTCTGGAACTCACCCACGCCGAGGGTGCCCTCGCCTTCCTACAGGGCGGGGAGGGCATGCTGCAAGCCGTGGTATCCCTGGTCTCTCCCAGCCGGGAAGCGACGACTCCCCCTCCGGGGCTGCTGCAGGAGGCGCTGCGCCGCGTCGACCCCCGCCGCCCCAGCCGGATCGACTTGCAGGATGCCCCTCTCACCGAGGCTGACCGCAGTTGGCTGGCAGAAACCAAGTTGCGCTCGGCCACCGTCTTCCCGCTGGTCACCAAGCAGGGGCTGAGCGGTGTGCTATTGGCGTTGCGGCGTTCCCGGCAGGGACTGTCGCAGCTGGACCGCCGACTGTTGGGTGCCTTTGTGCATCAGGCGGCCGCAGGCATGGACAACATCCAACTCTTCCAGAACCTGCAGAAGCGCTTGGTAGAACTGGTGGACTTCACCTACGTCAGTTCGGAGGTAAGCGCCACCCTGGAGCAGCCGGTCATCCTGACTCGCAGCACCCAGGGTGTGCAGAAGGCGCTGGGCGCGCCATACGTCTTCATCGCCCTCCTGGACCGGCGGGGCTACCTGTACATTCCGCCGGAGGGGCAATGGGGCCTGCCCGAACCCGTGGTCAGCCGCTTTCAGGTTTCCGTGTCACGCTCGCCCCTGGTCGGCCGGGTGGTAACCGACCGCGAGACCGTAGCCATCGCCAGTGTCCCTCGCAGCGAGTACCGGCGCGACCTCCTGCTTTCCCAACTCCCTACCGTGGGCAGCCTGGCCTTGGTCCCGCTGGGCACTGCTCGCGAGGGGGTGCTGGGCATCCTGGGGGTGGCTTATGAATCGGAACGGGAGTTGCGGCCGCACGAGCAGGCCCTCATCGCTGCCTACGCCAACCAGGCTGCACTGGCGCTGGGGAACGCCTTGCTTTATCAGGAAGTGGTCCGCCACGTGCAGGAACTGGGAACCGTGCTCGACGTGACCAAGACGCTGATCTCCAGTCTGGAACTGGACGAGATCCTGCATTATCTGCTCGAATCCACCACCCGGTTGCTGGGGGCGACGGTGGGCTGCATCATGCTGCTTGATGAGGCGAGCGGCACCCTGGTGCCTCGGGCCGCGGTGGGATTACCCATTGACCATCCCCTGTTCCAAAAGGTACAGATGGGCGAAGGCATCGCCGGCACTGTGGCGGCCACCGGGCAGCCCATCGCCAGCCGGCAACTGGTGCGAGACGGGCGCTTCAAGGCCCGGGAGGCGGCCCGGGCCGAGGGCCTGCATTCACTGTTGGCCGTGCCCATGGCAACCCGGGGTAAGGTGCGAGGGGTGCTGAATGTGCTCACCCGCCGCGAGCACGAGTTCACTGAAGCCGAGAAGCGCCTGCTTACCACGGTGGCCAGCGAAGCCAGCGTGGCCATCGAGAACGCCGAGTTGTACGAGTCGGCGCGCGAGCAGGCGCGCTCGATGCGAGTGCTCATGGAGGAGGTCAACCACCGTATCAAGAACAACCTGCAGTCGATCCTGGGGATCGTGCAGTTGCAGCTCGCCGACTTGCCCGAGGCGGAGAGGCACGCGCGCGACGCCCTGCAGGAGGTGATCTCAAGGATCCAGGCGATTGCAGTGGTGCACGAGTTGCTGCTGGTGGAGGACGTGCGGGCGGTAGACATTCGGGAGACGGCACGCCGCATCCTGGAGAACGCCCGCCAGGCCTCTGCGCGTCCGGACCTGGAGGTCACCGGGCATGTGACCGGGGCGCGCGTGCGCCTGCCCTCCAAGAAGGCGACGTCACTGGCCTCCATCATCAATGAATTGGTTATCAACTCCATCAAGCACGCGTTCGTGGGGCGCACGCAGGGCAACATCACCATCAGCATGCAGGAGGTGGGCGGGCAGGTGATGGTGCAGGTGAAGGACGATGGGGTAGGCCTGCCGGAGGGCTTTGATCTGCAGCGGGATGCCCACCTGGGGCTGAGGATAGTGCAGGGAATGGTACAGCAGGACCTGCAGGGGGAGTTGGTACTCTCCTCCAACGGGGGTACGGTAGCGCGGCTGACATTCTCCAAGTAAGCGGGGTGACAGGTGAACGCGAGAGACAAGGGGCAGCCTGACCTACGGTGTGGACGGCTACGCATCCTGGTGGCCGACGACGAGTTTCTGATCAGTATGAGCCTGAAGGCTCAGCTCGAGAACCTGGGCCATGAGGTGGTGGCGGTCGCCGAGAACGGAGCGCGGGCCGTGGAATTGACGCGGGCGCTGGCGCCGGACCTGGTGCTGATGGACATCAAGATGCCCGTCATGGATGGTCTCACCGCGGCCAAGATCATCCTGGACGAGCGCCCGGTACCCATCCTACTGCTCACGGCATACAGCGAGCGCCACTACGTGGACAAGGCCATCGAGGTGGGGGCGAGTGGTTACCTGGTGAAGCCGGTGACCGAGGGTGACCTGATGCCTGCCCTGTGCATGGCGGTGGCGCGCTTTGCCGAGTTACAGTGGCTCACCAACGAGGTGGGCAACCTCACCAAGGCGCTGGAGACCCGCAAACTGGTGGAACAGGCCAAGGGCATTCTCATGGACCGGCTAAAACTCTCCGAGGCGGAGGCCTTCCGCCGCATTCAGCAGCAGAGCCAAAACGAGAACAAGCCCATGGCCGAAATCGCCAAGGCCATCATTACCGCGGACAAGATGTTCGCCGAGGCCAAGCCCTAAGCATCATCCATCCGAGAGCCGGCCCCAGCCCCGGGCCCGGCTCACGGCCTCCCGCCACGCGGCATAGAGCCGCTCGCGTTCCGCCTCCGGCAGGGAGGGGCGGAAGCGGCCCTCACACCGCCAGCCGGCAGCCAAAGCCTGGCGGTCCTCCCACACCCCCGCGGCCAACCCTGCCAGGCAGGCTGCGCCCAGCGCGGTGGTCTCCGTTACCGCCGGGCGCTGTACCTCCACACCTAGCAGGTCGCTCTGGAACTGCAGCAGGAAGTCGTTGCCGGCCGCCCCTCCGTCCACCCGCAGCACAGGCAGTGGGCGCCCGGCGTCGGCCTCCATGGCCTCCAGCACCTCCCGCGACTGGTAGCAGATGGCCTCCAGCGCCGCTCGCGCCAGGTGCGCCCGGCCGGTCCCCCGGGTCAGCCCCACGATCGTACCCCGGGCATACATGTCCCAGTGGGGAGCGCCCAACCCCGCAAAGGCGGGCACCAGGTAGACCCCACCGTTGTCAGGCAGGCCGGCGGCCAGGCACTCGGTCTCGGCGGCCGAGGCGATGATTCCCAATTCGTCGCGCAGCCACTGCACCGCCGCGCCCGCTACGAAGACGCTCCCCTCCAGCGCGTACTCGACCTCCTTGCCCAGCCCCCAGGCGATGGTGGTGAGCAGGCCGTGGCGGGAGGCGACCGGTTGGCTGCCGGTATTCATCAGCAGGAAGCAGCCCGTGCCGTAAGTGTTCTTGGCCTGACCAGGCTCAAAACAGGCCTGGCCGAAGAGCGCCGCCTGCTGGTCGCCGGCCACCCCCATGATGGGGAGCGCCTTTCCGAATAGCCCGGGCTCGGTGTGCCCGAACAGGCCGCTGGAGGGCAGCACCGCGGGCAGCATGTCAGCCGGGATATCCAGGGCGCCCAGCAGCTCCTCGTCCCACTTCCGGCGGTGAATGTCGAAGAGCATGGTGCGGCTGGCATTGCTGGGGTCGGTGGCGTGGACCTTGCCGCCCGTCAGTCGCCATAGCAGCCAGCTGTCCACCGTGCCGAAGCAGGCTTGCCCCTGCCGGGCCCGCGCCCGCAGGCCGGGCACGTGCCTGAGCAGCCACTGCAGTTTGGTGGCGGAGAAGTAGGCATCGAGCACCAGGCCGGTCCTTTCCCGCACCCGCTCGCCCCAGCCCTCCCGTGCCAGTGCCTCACACTGGGGCGCGGTGCGCCGGCACTGCCAGACGATGGCAGGGCACAGCGGCTCACCGGTGCGGCGGTCCCACACCAGGGTGGTTTCCCGCTGGTTGGCGATGCCGACTGCGGCCACCTGGCGCGGCATGATCTCCGCATCCGCCAGCACCTGGCGGGCCGCCGCCATCTGGGTGTCCCAGATCTCGCGGGGGTCGTGCTCCACCCAGCCGGGCTGGGGGTAATGCTGGGGCAGCGGCTCAGAGGCGATGGCCACCAGCCTGCCCCAGGCATCGAAAACCACGGCCCGGGAGGAGGTGGTGCCCTGGTCGAGCGCCAGCAGGAAGGGCGCCTTCCAGTGCGGTCTCACGGGAGCACCCCGGTCTGGCCGGCGTCGGCCCGGCGCGCCGGCCAGGGCAGCACGCCGCCCGGGCGCTGGCGCGGGCGCAGGCAGTACAGGCAGTTGTCGTTCGATGACACCAGCACCTCGGTGCGGCCGTCCCCCTCCACGTCCACCAGGGTGGGGGAGGAGACCACCCGGAAGTCAGCCGAGAAGCGCCAATCCACCTGCGGCCCCGGCCCAATGCAGACCACGGTGCCGTCGTCGTCCAGTCCCAGCAGCACTTCCACCGCCCCGTCGCCGTCAACATCCCCGGCCACCGGTGCCTCGCCCGCCGGGCCGCGCACGTTCAGATACCACAGTTCGCGGCCTTGAGCATCCAAGCAGCGCACGCCCCCGCCCCCATCGGCCACGACTACCCGCCCGTCGTTCCCTTCCCGCCAGAGCGTGGGTCCGGAGAGCGTACCCTCCCCGCCTCCGCTGTAGCCCCCCAGGGCCAGCCAGCGGCACTTGCCGGCCGCGTCGAGACAGGCCACCCGGCGGTCGTCGAAAGCAGCGACAATCTCCGGCTTGCCGTCGCCATCCAGGTCGCCCACACTGGCCGCGTTGCAGGCTACCGGCTGGGTGAACTCCCACCGCTTCTCGCCCCTGTCGTCCAGGCACTGCAAGGCCCTTCCCAGCGGCAGCAGGATCTCCCGCCGGCCGTCTCCGTCCAGGTCGGCTGCCGCCAGCAACCCGCCGATCCAGCCCGGCTCGCGCTCCCAGAGCACGCTGCCGTTGGCGCCCGCCAAACAGTAGAGGTGTGCTCCCTGCGTGCCCACGATTACCTCCGGGGTGCCGTCCCCCTGCAGATCCGCCACCACCGGAGCTGACCACTCCACCTCCCCCGTGAGTGCCCGGCGCCACTTCAGCGTGCCCTCGGCCTCCAGGCAGACCAGGTTGCCCCCGCCGCCGGCAACCACCAACTCGAGCGCCCCGTCACCGTCCAGATCACCGGCCGAGGGGGTGGAGGCCAGGCGGGCGGTAAAGCCCTCGCCGTACTTCCAGAGCACCTTGCCCGCCGCACTCAGGCAGTAGATCTCCCGTGACTCGCTGCTGCATACCACGATTTCCAGACCCGGCTCGGGCCTCAGTTCGCAGGCCAGCGGGGAGGTGTAGATGCGACCGGGAAGTTGCATCTTCCAGACCAAAGCCGGCCCGGTTGACGCGGTCCAGGCCCGGGTTGCGAGGAGGCAGAGCAGGGTAAGGCCAAATGCGCGCATGGGTCACCCGCGGTAACGAGATAGCGGCGCTATTAGACGGCGGACTATCCTCTACCTGCCCCTCTGGACGCTCGTCCTCTCCCCGGGATGCCGGCAAGGCACTGCCGGTAAGCGGTTCGTGTACGGCGTGTCATGCCGTCCTATGGACAGCAGGCAAAACGGCGGTATTCTGTAGTGGAGGGTTAGTGGTCTGCTGGGTCGTTACCTTAGGGACAGCCAGCCGAGTTCTGCCGGAACCCTGGGCTGACCACTTGTCTGGTAGAGTGGAGGTGAACCCACTGGTCACCAGCGTGGCTCTGCTCGGTTCGACCGAGGAGGTGGCTGGCTGGTCACCGTCGATAACCGTGAACACGAGAAACACTGTGGGCTCGCGCTCGTGCCAGTTGGCGTTCACTTTCACGGTGAACGGCAGGCAGGTGGGTCAGACGCAGAGCATCCCGCAGAGCGACAGCATCACGGACTACGGAATCTACGGCCCGCCCACCTGCCCGGGCGACCATCTCAGCCAAGCTCCCCTGAGTATGCATTCGAGCAGTGGGCATGGGGGCGGCCGCTCGAGGGCGGCGGCTTCGCTATCTGCCCGCACGGAGTCCCGCCACCGTAGGAGCAAGGAGGGTGGACATGCGAGTTCTCTTCAGTTTCTGGCTTCTTGCAGCGCTGCTGCCGCTTGCCACGCCGGCCATGGCTGCGGAAACGGTCGCGCCCGACTGGAACCGTCCGGAGGTCGCCGCCCTGGACCTGCGCTTCCTGACGGTAGTAGAGATCGCTGGCTCCCGCGCTGCCGCACCTGGGGACGTGGCCGACGCCCGTGACTGGATCTCCAAGATGCTCAAGCCGGTGGCGCTGCCCAAGGGCTGGGAATCCCACCTCATCTTCCGTGGGGAGCCTGGTAAGGGCGTGTTCTTCGTGAACTACCTCATTCCAGGCTACCGCGTGCTGGTGAGAGACTCCCTGGTTGACACTCAGGTAGGCTTTGTGCCCCTGGAGGCGCGCGGGAAAGTGGATCCCAAGCAGCACCTCTCCTATGTGCTTTCACTTGCCCGGCGCTACTTGCGTGTCCTCCCCAACGACCCACCCGTCATCTTCGACAAGCGCACTGAGGGTATTACCGAGGGTATGTGGAGCCCCGACAAGTTCATCAGGAAGGCAGGCAGCAAGAGCGTATCGGTTCCCGCTCCCCATTGGCGAGACCGGTACCTTATGGGCGTGTTCTTCCGAACGGACGGGTATACGGTGACCTGCAAAGCGCAGAAGAGTACCAGCGGCACTCAGGTATTCCCTCGCCGTACACCACCGGGGGAAACGCCGCCTCCATAGCAGGCAACAACGGTCCATCTGCCCGATTCCTGGACTCCTGGCTCTGTCGGCGCTATCGCCCTTGCCACGCGCCAGCCCTGCAGAGCGATCTCGGCAGGGCATTTGCATGGATCGCCCGGAGCCGCTATAATGCCGTGTTCCTGCCGCAAGGCAGGAGGGGCGGCCTCTGGCGGTTGCCCCGCCCGGCACGCGCCGGGCGCCTTCCTGCCCCCCCGAGGGGGCTGACCATGACCATAGGAAGGAGGTGATTAGTTGCGCGACTACGAAGTAGCCTACATCGCTGACCCCGCCCTCTCCGAGGAAGACCTCACCACCCTGATCACCCGTTTCGTGGACGTTGCCAAGAGCGCCGGGGCCACCGAGGTGGCGGAGCCGGAGCGCTGGGAACGCCGGCGGCTGGCCTATCCCATCAAAGACAAGCGTGAGGGCGTTTACGTTTTCATGCGCATGAAAGCCACCAAGGAGGCGGTCGCCGAGGTGAGCCGCGTGCTGGGCTTGAGCGAGCAGGTACTGCGCCACATGGTGGTGCGCCTGGACGAAGAATAGGACCGGGAGGAGAGGCGATGCTGAACCGAGTCTTGCTGGTGGGGAGGATGGCTACCGACCCCGAGTTGAAGTACACACCCAGTGGGGTGGCGGTGGCTACGTTCCGCGTCGCCGTGGACCGCAACCGCGCGAATGCGCAAGGCGAGCGGGAGACCGACTTCATTGACATTGTGACCTGGCGGCAGAATGCCGAGTTCGCGGCCAACTACCTGAACAAGGGCCGTCTGGTAAGCGTAGATGGCCGGCTCCAGGTGCGCACCTGGCAGACCCAGGAGGGCCAGCGCCGGAAGACCGTGGAGGTGGTGGCCGACAGCGTGCAAGGCTTGGATCGGCCCAAGGAAGGGGCAGGCGGCGGCCACCCGGCCGCTGCGCCGGACCCCGGCCCCGGACCCGATGACGACCCTCCGGCCGGCGATGACCCCTTCGCCGACCAGTAACCAACAGCGAGGATACACCATGAGCATGGATGAAACTCAGCAGCCGGAAGAGCCGCGGGAGAGTGCTCCGGCCCCGGCAGGCGAGGAGCGGGCCGAGCGCCCGCAGAGCGAGGGCCCACGCCCGGAAGGCATGCGCAGTGAGGGCGGCTACCGCGGTGGCGACCGCGGCCCCGGTGGCCCTCCCGGCCGGCGCGCGCCGGGCGGGGGCCCGGGCGGCCGGGCCATGGGGCGGCGCCCCCGGCGCAAGGTCTGTAGTTTCTGCGTCGAAAAGGGCCCGGCGATCAACTACAAAGATGTGAGCAGGATGCGCCGCTTCGTGACCGAGCGGGGGAAGATCCTGCCCCGGCGGACCACTGGCAACTGCGCCATTCACCAGCGGGCCCTGGCCCGGGCGGTGAAGCGGGCGCGCGAGATTGCGCTGCTGCCCTTCGTGGCCGAATAGTACGCGATGCGGGGGGCGGTGGTTGCACCGCCCTCCGTCCGCGCGTGTATGGTGCTTGCCCACCGAACCTGCGTTGGGAGGGCGCACGGTGATAGTGTGCGCGTGACCTGTGCTGACGATGGAGGAGCCTGATGGGTGAAGGAAGACGGGTAGACCTGGACGACCCGGCCAGCTGGTCGGGCCTGGACGAGCACGGCATGCTTGCCATGGGGGAGGATTTCCCGCGGCAGTGTCGCGAGGGATTGGCCATCGGCGAGGGCGTGGAGCTCAGTAGCCGCTACACCGAGATGCCGGCGAACATCGTGGTGTGCGGGATGGGCGGCAGCGCGATCGGCGGCGACCTGTTCGCCAAGATCTTCGAGGAGCAGCTGCCGGTGCCGGTGCAGGTCGTACGCGATTACGCCCTGCCCTCCTTCGTGGACGAGCGCACGCTGGTGATCGCCTGCAGTTACTCGGGCAATACCGAGGAGGTGCTGAGTGCCTACAGGGAGGCGGTGGCGCGGGGCTCCCGAGTGCTGGCAGTTACGAGCGGGGGGCAGCTCGAGCAGGCGTCGCTGGCCAACCGCACGCCGGTCGCCAAGGTGCCGGGAGGGCGGCCGCCACGGGCCTCCACCGGCTACATGCTGATGCCTCTGGTGGCGCTGGCACCCCGGATGGGCCTGGTGCCGCCGGTCTCCGGCGCGGTGAATGAAACCCTGCGGCTGCTCGATCAGCAGGCCGACGCCTTTGGGCACCACACCCCCGCCGCCGGCAACCACGCGAAGAAACTGGCGCAGCACCTGGCCGGGCGCTTCCCGCTGATTTATGGCACGGCGCCCTTCATGGGCCCGGTGGCCTTTCGCTGGCGCACGCAACTGAATGAGAACAGCAAGGTGCTGGCCATCAGCGCCGAGTTGCCGGAGATGAACCACAACGAGGTGGTGGGCTGGGAACTGGGGCTGGGTATGGTGAACCGCCCGGCGGTGGTCTTCCTGACCATTGCGGACGAGCACCCGCGGATCGCCGATCGCCTCCTCATCACCCAGGAGCTGTTGGGGGAGGACGCCGATCCCCAGGTGGAGATCGCCCTGGGCACAGCCCGGCTGGCGCAGGTCATGACGGCCATGTACCTGGGCGACATGATGACGCTCTACCTGGCCTTCCTCAACGGCGTGGACCCTTACACCATCACCCCGATCAACACCCTGAAGCGGCGCCTTGCCGAGCTGACCTGACGAGGGCGCGGGGCACGGAAGGTAGTGTCAACTTTTGTGTGTAAACTCCTTGAGGAGGGATCCGGCCCAGCGTTTGTTACTGTACTGAAAGATGGTGTAGAGGATGCGGTCCGCGCTGCGTTGGTGCGCAAAGCAGGTCATGGGGTTGGTGCGGCGGCGGACTTCCCGGAACTGGCGCTCGATCACGTTGGTGGTGCGGAGCTTGCGGTGACGGGCTCGGGGTTGCGTCAGGAAGGACAGCAGCTCATCAATATCCTTCTGCAAGCAGATCACGGCCTTGGGCACCACCGGTAGCCAGGCGGCCGCCCACTGCCGGAAGAGGGCCCGGGCATCCCGTGGGGTGGCAGCCTGGTAGATGCGCCGGGCCCCGGCCAGGCACTCCTGCTGGTATCGCTTGGGAATGAGATTGGCTAAGTTGCGCAGCTTGTGCGC
>Ga0315298_1001524_pt1 | contig 42082 bp, 37 predicted proteins | sample WHS_1_MG_FD_203077 | JGI IMG/M metagenome (GOLD analysis project Ga0315298, IMG submission 203077) | Extremophilic microbial mat communities from Washburn Hot Springs, YNP, Wyoming, USA - WHS_1_MG | ecosystem: Environmental > Aquatic > Thermal springs > Hot (42-90C) | place: USA: Wyoming... | reverse complement strand
CGACGATTTTGTAGTTGTTCATAAGATTACCTCCTTTCATAAAATACTTGACATGAGAGAAACTTCCTGATAACCTATCATCGTAATCAATACAGGCTTAAAAGCCTAATGTTCTGATTCAGGTTTTTGGAAGTTTTAGGAAGGACAGTCTAAAACATTCTGAGCGGTCTTAAAAGACCAATGACAAAGACTTGATCTGTCCTTCCTTTTTTCTCCCATGTCTGTAATTATTATAAAACTTATTCTCTTATAGTTTAAAATTTTTGGTATATTTAATATACGATGACAGTCAAAGGTTGATTGATAGACATCAGAAAAAGGGTAACCTTATTTGTCATTCTGAGCGAAGCGAGGAATCTCATACTTTTATTGAATTTCTCACCCGACGTATTTAATAATTAATCAATTCAATAATTTTTGAGAAAGTAAATCTTTTTTGATTTGGTATAGAGCTTAAAAGGTTTGCTATTTTCTTTAAGCGGGAGTGTTTAAAAATTTTTGCAACTTGTAGAATGTTATATAAATATAGCTTTAACTTCCTAATCATCCTGAGGCCTTTGGTCCGAAGGCTCTCATGTTTTAAAATAAGGAGATTCTTTACTTCGTTCGGAATGACAAGAAGGGTAATATTCTTCGGCGGCTTAAGAATGACGCTATAGAGGTATAAAAACAAATGCACTTCACCGGATACAAAGTGGCTATCAAAAGATTAATTATTTTTTAAACTTAGCTAAAATTTAATTACCATCTTTTGCCGGCAGTAATTAGATTAAGATCAAGAAAATAATATTACTCATAGTCTGTGTGTAAATGCATGTTGTAAACTATTATAGTGTAAAAAAATTCATAACAGGAGGAGAGAAATGAAAAAATATGATGTAATTATCGTAGGTGGTGGTCCTGCTGGGCTTGGTTGTGCTTTAACCCTTGCTTCAGCAAAAGGGCATTTTGATTGGGGAGAAAATAGAAAGTATTTAGTAATTGACAATAATTCTTCGGACCTATTAAAAGCAAAGCTTAATAACGTTCCAGGAGTTAAGCCGGGAAGCTTAGGAAAAGACGTAATTAATCAATTAAAAGAACAAGCTAAGATGTATGAAAACGTTGAAATTATAGATGGAAGAGTAGTTAAAGTTGAGGGTGAATATAAAAACTTTAAAGTAATTACAGAAGATGGTAAAGAATTTTATTCTGATTTTGTAGTTTTTGCTACAGGTTTTCATGAGTTTAATATTGAATGTGAGGGCGTGGAAGTTATCGAGAATAAAAAGTCTCCAAGACCGGGCAAAGTTCAATTAAAAGTAGACCAAGACTATAAAATAAAAGAGGGTATGTATGCTGCAGGTTTAATTGCCGGTGTTAGTACAATGTTTGCAGCTGCAGCCGGAAGCGGTGTTCAAGTTGCTTGCAATATACAAGCTATAATGGCCGGTAAAAATGTTGTTGTTCATGATGTTCCAGATAGTGTGTAGTTATAAAATGAACTTGACTAGCATCCTGAGGCCGTAAGGCCGAAGGATCACACTTCTATTAAATTTGTCATTTTTTTTCGTTCAATGTATGGTAAAATTATACTAAGATGTGAAATTGAGGATTTATATGTATGAATTTTAAAAAGATCTTGTTAAGCTTGTTTTTACTTAGCTTGTTATTTAATATATTCCATGACTATATTATTCAAAACATAGAAAAGCATGATGTGCAAGTTTTAGTTTTAGAGGAAAAACAAAGTAATCAAAAAGACCAAGTCTCAGACCTTATAAGTAAAATTCATCAAGCACTGCATATGCCCTACATTCAAATTGAGAATAATCACAATTATAGCTATAAAATAACCTCTAAATTTTCAATAGATTTAAAATCTGATTTATTCAGGTATCAACTAATCTCAGAAATCTTCAAGCCACCCATATCAACTTAAATCTCCTTTTAAACATCCATAAAACCCTAAGGTAATAAGCGATTTATTAACTTTCGGAGGCAAACTATGAAAAGAATATTATTAGCATTTTTTACATATTTCAGCATGGTAAATGCAGAAACGTTTGAAGATATATTAGAAAAAAGTATCAACAACGACCTAATAAAAAGCAAGTATTACGAGGTAATGTCCTATGAAGGAGATATAATCAAAGCAAAAGCACTGCCAAATCCGGAAGGGTACATAAGCTTTGAAAGGCTTATAGGAAATAATACATCAGGAAATCTAACGGAATTTCATATACTTCAACCACTAAGACTGTATGGACAAAGAAAGTTTCAAACAAACCAAGCAGAGAAGGAGCTTCAATATCAAAAACTAAACTTTGAAGCGTTCAAAAATACATATACGGGAAATCTGTACACGTTATTCTACGAATCATTGTACAACAAATACTTATATGAAATAGCTCAGGAAGAGATGAAAACATCAAAACAAATTTTAGATTTTATAAAAAAGACCTATCAACTTGGAGAAACTACAAAGCTTGACTTACTTAGAGGAGAAAAAGATTATAAATTTACGGAAGTAAAGCTTAATTTATCAAAAACTAAGTATGAAGAGTCATTAAAAAGGCTGTCAGGGTTTGTAGGATTTGAAATAAAAGACGTTGAAGGGGATATAAATCAGATAAGACAGATGAAAGATAAAGATTTAACAACGTTGCCACAAATTACAGCCATAAACAGTAAGATAGAATCCTTGGAAAATTCATACAAATTTCAAAAAGCTTTGGCAAAACCACAGATTAGTATAGGTTTTATCACGAAAGAGCAGGCAACCGGAAAATACTCTGCAGGTTTGATGCTAACTTTCAGCATCCCTGTATTTTACAAAAACTTAGGAGAGATTGTTAACATACAAAATCAAAAGGCAAGCTTTGAAAAATTACAGAACTATCAGCTTGAGAATATAAAGCAAACCACAGCAGCCATAAAAGAAAGCTACAGCATTTTAAAATCTCAGCTTGAAGAGATAGATAACAAAGTCTTACCGGATATGAAGGCTCAGCTAAGCCTTGCGGAAAAAAGCTATAAGCTAAGAGAGCTGACACTTTTTGAGTATCTCACAATAAAATCTCAGTATTATGAATTACTTAGATACAGGGCTGATTTGTTGATGCAAATTCATAAGCTTTATGGTGAATACGTTGCAATAGTAGGTGAGTAAGTGATGGAATTATTGCAAAAATTTTTGCAAGTTTACTTTATTTGTCATTCTGAGGACTCTAGTCCGAAGAATCTCCTCTTTTGATTAAAGAGAAAAACATGAGATTCTTCGCCGGCTGCAGAATGACGATGCGGATTTTTGCAAGCAGTTTCACTTCTCACGTTTAATTAAAAAAGGAGGTAAAAACATATGGTAGTTAGAAAAGTCTCACTTATGATTTTACTTTTGTCAATATTTACCCTATCGAACGCTCAGGAGATTATGCTTAAACCAGAGATTGAAAAAAAGATAAATCTAAAGACTGAAAAAGTGAAAGTCGGTGAAGTGGTAGAGTATCAAACATTTCCGGCAGTAGTAAGTGAAGACCCAACACTAAGCTTTGCTGTTTCATCTCCCGTGGAAGGAATAGCTGAAAAGGTTTATGTTAAGCTTGGAGACCATGTAAAAAAAGGTCAGATATTGCTTGCTGTTTATTCTCCGACAATTGCAAGCTTGCAAGCAAACATTGAGATGGCAAAGGTTAAATTGCAAACAGCAAAGCAGGTATTAGAAAGAGAAGAAAATCTTTATAAAGAAGAAGTTATACCCTTTGCAAGATACCAAGCAGCAAAAATTGAATATGAGAGAAGTCTTGGAGAGTATCAAGCATTGAAAAAAGCCTTAAGCTCATATGGAGAAGTCAAAGGAAATTCTATCATTTTAAGAAGTAAAGTTAACGGATTCGTCGCTGATATTAAAGTAATAAACGGTAACCCTGTAAACGTTGGTGAAGAGCTTATGAGAGTCCATTCTCATGATAGACTTTGGGTGATTGCTCAGGTGCCTTTTGAAATTACAAAAGATTTAAAAATCGGTCAAAAGGTTATTGTAATTTCCCCGCTCAATAAAGAAATCATCGGAACGTTAAGTCTTATAAGTCATGAGATTGACCCAAAAACAAGAAGAAATGATATAAGAATAGTTGTCAATAATGTAGAAGACTCTCTTAAACCTAATCTTTTTGTAAATGTAAAATTACCGCTTAAATCAACCAGCGGTGTTTTAGTTCCTTTAAAAGCTGTTTTTCAAGAAAAAGGTAAATACTACTGCTTTGTAAAATCGGACAATAAAGTTATTTTAAGAGAGGTTAAGATAACTGAAAGGGTAGGAGATTTTTATAAAGTTATTTCAGGACTAAAAGAAGGAGAAGAGGTTGTCACCGATGGTCTAATCTTTCTTAAAACTCAAGTTTTTGGGGGTGCCGGAGAATGATTGACTTAATCCTAAGATACAAATTTATAGTTATCTTTATTCTTTTCTTGATTGTTGGCATTGGTATTTACTCATTTAAAAGCTTACCAATAGATACTTTTCCAGACCCAACACCAGTTCAGGTAAACATTTACACAGAAGCTCCCGGTTTGTCGGCTGAGGAGGTAGAAAGTCTTATCACAAAAAAAGTAGAAACATCCATGTCCGGAATTAAGGATGTTACAACCGTTAGAAGCGTTTCTTTACCCGGTTTATCTTATGTATCGATATTTTTTAAAGATGGAACGGATATATACTTTGCAAGAAGGCTCGTAATGGAGAAGTTATCTGCAATGAAAGGAATGCTACCGCCACAGTATAATCCGGTGATGGGACCAAACAGCTCAGGGCTTGGAAACGTTCTTTTTTATGCTTTAACATCTAAAACAACTCCCTTAACAGATTTAAGAGCTATCCAAGAATGGAAAATTAGACCTTTGATAATGTCGGTTGATGGAGTAGAAGAGATAAGCCAGTGGGGACCGGAAAAAGCTTTTCTAGTAAAGCCAGACCCGGAGAAATTACTTGCCCATGGATTATCTCTTGATGACGTAATGAATGCAGTAGAGAAAGGTGGTGGAATTGCAGGTGGTGGATTTTCTAAAACTCCGGAAGGAGATTTAATCGTAAGGTCGGTTGGATACTACACAAGCATTGAAGATATTGGAAATATATCCATCCAATCCTTAGATGGAACTGTCATAAAACTAAAAGACATAGCCAAAATAGAAGAAGGGGAAGTGCCAAACAGAAGAGGAGCTTTTACATTAAACGGTAAAGAAGTCCAAGGAAACATCATATTAAAAAGGGTAAACACAAATACCCAAGAATTGGTAGCTAAATTAAAAGAAAGAATTGAAGAAGTCAAAAAAATACTGCCCAAGGATGTGGATTTAAAAGTAATCTATGACCAGTCTTATCTTACCCAAAAGGCGATCTTTACAATCGAAAAAGCTTTATTAGAAGGAATAATTTTAATCTCTATTGCTATGCTTTTCTATCTTGGCAATATTAGAGCTGCTTTTTTAGTTGTTTTATCTATTCCCCTTACTCTTTTAATGGCTTTTATATTTATGAAAAACTTTGATATAAGTGGTAATCTAATGTCTTTAGCAGGTCTTGCTATTGGAATAGGGCTTTTTGCAGATGCGACAGTTGTGGTTGTAGAAAATATTTACAGACATTTACATGAAACCGGTCTATCTCAAACAGGAGAATCCAAAAACAGCATAGTTTCAAAGTCAGTAAAAGAAGTTTTTAAACCGGTTTTATTTGCGATTTTAATAATAACCATCGTCTTTTTGCCTATCTTTAGTTTTGAATCTGTTGAAGGTAAGTATTATAAGCCGTTAGCTTTGACGATAATTTTTGCTTTAATCTCATCTCTTTTAGTTGCGTTTGTGTTTATGCCTGTAATGGCTTATTTCATCTTAAAGCCATCTAAAGAAGAAGAGACAAAAATTATGAGATATATAAACGATCTATATCACAGGATTTTATACAAACTATTAAGGTATCCAAAGGCGGTTATTTCTATCGTTTTAACGGCATTTATTTTTTCCTTGTTTTTACTTTCAAGAATAGGAACAGAGTTTGCACCTACCCTTGATGAAGGAGCAGTTTTAGTAAAAAGCTTTTTAAATCCAAACGTGTCTTTACAAGAATCAAAAAGGGTTGCAAGTTTTGTAGAAGAAACAGCAAAATCCTTTCCGGAAGTTGAAGATGCTTTTTCAAACATAGGAAGGGCAGAAAAAGGTGAGCCAGAAGACGTTAGCTATATAGAAACGTTCATCACATTAAAGCCATACGACCAATGGAAAAATTTTAAAACCAGGCAAGAGTTTGAAAATGCACTTCGGGAAAAACTTAAAGATTTCCCGGGGGTATCATTTAGCTTTACACAACCTATCCAAATGAGAATCGATGAACTTTTATCCGGCGTAAAATCTACCGTGGCTATAAAAGTATTTGGAGACGATTTAAACAAAGTAAATGAAATAGCTTTCAAAATTGAAGATATAGTCAGAAATACAAAAGGCTCTGTTGATGTAGAAACAGAAAGCCAATCAGGAAAACTTCAACTTAAGATAACTCCAAAGATAGACCAGCTAAATAGATACAATCTAAAAACAGAAGATATTTTAGCCCTTGTTGGAAAATACTTTACAGGATACGAAGCAAATCAAGTAAAAAAAGAGCTTATAACATTCTCTGTAATCGTCAGACTTCCGGAGGATTATATAAACGATATAGAAAAGATAAAAAACATTCCTATCCAAACGAAAGATGGCTACTTGCTTACATTGTCACAGGTTGCAGATTTAGAGATAACGCCTGGATTTTTTAAGATAAGACATGAAAATGGAATTAGATATGGCTTAGTTCAATCTAATCTTGAAGGAAGAGATTTAGGTGGATTCGTCCAAGAGCTAAAAAATAAGTTAAACACACAGATAAAACTTCCGGAAGGCTATTTCATACAATTCTCAGGACAGTTTGAAAACCAAGAAAGAGCAATGAAAAGACTGTCTATCATTGTTCCAATTGCAATTTTCTTAATCTTTGTCCTGCTGTATATAAATTACAACTCAGTAAAAGATGCTTTGATAGTTATGTTAAACGTTCCTTTTGCTACCATTGGCGGAATTGTATCGCTCTACATATCAGGCTATAACCTATCAGTTCCGGCTGCAATTGGATTTATTGCTGTATTTGGCATTGCTACATTAAACGGGGTTGTTCTAATATCTTATATAAGACAACTTTTACAGGAAGGATTAGATATAGATAAAGCCATAGAAAAAGCAACCCGCTTAAGACTAAGACCAATATTAATTACAGCTACCGCAGCATCCTTAGGACTTATACCGATATTACTAACATCAGATATTGGTTCAGAAACTCAAAAACCTATTGCTACAGTCGTCATAGGTGGAATATTCACATCTACCATGCTAACACTATTAATTTTGCCCATAGTTTATAAGACGTTTTACAGAGTCGGACTGAAAAATGCTTGAAAATCTTCTGCAAATATTTGTGTTTTTTATACTTGGTTATACGGCAAGAAAGCTGAAAATAATTCCGCAAGAATACTCAAAAGCATACATAGACTACATAATGAATTTTGGCTTTCCAGCCTTGGTTGTTTACAATATCTACAGACTAAGATTTGGCTTAGACGTTTTGGGTATTATAATCCTTGGCTGGATAGTCATTTTTTTGACTATTTTTATCTCTTATCTAATCTCAAAAAGCTTAAAATTAGACAAAAAAAGAACGGCTGCATTCATAATGATGTCTACATTTTCTAACACAGGATTTCTTGGATATCCATTTATCCACTCTTTGTATGGAGAAGAGGGTTTAAGATACGCGGTAATTTTTGATAACCTTGCAATGTTCTTACCTATCTTTTTACTTGCGCCATTTATAATAAACTATGCAAAGGAAGGAAGCGCTAAAATTAACATCAAAAAATTGCTACTTTTCCCGCCTTTTATTGCGTTAGTCATAGGTGTATCTTTAAAACCCTTTGATGTTCCGGAAATTTTTCTAAATCTTCTAAAAACCCTTGGAATGACTGTCATTCCTATTATCCTATTTTCTGTGGGCTTAAATCTAAGATTTTCACACATAGGAAAAGACTTAAAGCTTTTAACGTTTAACATGTTGGTAAAGTTATTTACATCACCTTTAATTTTGCTTCTTATCTTAATAATTTTGAAAATAGATTTAACTCTACCTTATAAGGTAGCAATCTTAGAACTTGCTATGCCGCCCATGGTCTTAGCTTCCATTTATCTATTAGATGCTGACGTTGAAAAAGATTTTGCAGTCTCTTCTGTAGCAATTGGCATTATTTTATGCTTTCTAACAGTGCCAATATGGTATTTTTTATTGAATAGTTTGAGTAGGTAAAGATTTACTGTATGTTAAGATTAAATACATTGAGTGATAGATTAGTGATTTTTGTAAAATTTAAAAATGAGAACCTTTGGACTTACGTCTTCATGATGGCAGAGAAGTAAAGAGCAAAATATCGTCATTCTGTAGCCGGCGAAGAATCTCAACCTCAAAGATGTCATTCTGAGCGAAGCGAAGAATCTCATTTTATCTTATTTTAAAAAGAGGAGAACCTTCGGCTTACAGCTTCAGGATGACACGGAAAGGTAAGCTTACGAGAATTTTGGAACACTCTTACCTTAAGCTTTGCAATTTCAGTATGAAGAGTAAAAGACAATCCGACATCCAGCAACAGATGATGAAGCTAATATTTTTTTGAATTTCTTACCTGATGTATCAATTTAATAATTTAAGATTTAGTTATAAGTATACCTTTGGATAAATTTAATCTTGTATGCTTAACCTTTTTTTCTAAATTTTTCTAACATTTTTTCAACAATTTCTTCAACAGGAACATTGTAATTTTTTTCTCTAATTAGTCTTTTTAATTCCTCAATTCTCTCTCTTCTCATTTCTTGCTCCTTAATAATCTCCTCTAACAATTTATTCAACTCCTTGTCGTCTAGAAAATCCTTCAAGGTTTATTTTCCTCTCGCAAGCTTTTAAAATTAGCTGCAAATCTCAAATATGGCATAATAAATATTCGGTAAATAATGAAAAAACTTTATTATTTTTTAAACCTGGGATAAGAAATTTGGAAGAATTCTTCAAGCTAAAGTCTTAAAAAATGAAGGACAAAGGTAGATTGATGATCATTAAAGGAAAGATAAGCTTACTTGTAATTTTGTAGCCGTTGGTAGAATCGTTTGTTTTATAAGACTGCTTGCAAAAATCCACATCGTCATTCTGCACCCGGCGAAGAATCTTATTCTTTCTTGTTTTTAAAAAGAGGAGATCCTTCGGCTTACAGCCTTAGGATGATATGTAAAGGTAAGCTTGCGAGAAGTTTAGAACAGTCTTTTTGTTTTATTGAATTTCTTGCCCGACGTATATACAATAATAATTTTATTAAAATTTAATAGGAGTTTAACATCGTGTTTTTAAGTATAGATACTTTTTCAGATAACTTTGGAGTAGCGATTATAAAAGATAGTAAAGTTTTAGTTGTACGTGAGTATCTAAAGCCAAAGCCGTTTTCAGAAGTATTGATGCAAGAAATTCAAGATATATTTAATAAGCTTAAAATAGAGCCTCCACAGTTAAAAGGAGTTATAGTAAATCAAGGGCTTGGTTCTAATACCGGTTTACGTGTAGGTTTGATTACTGCAAAAACTCTTGCCTACTCTTTGAATATAAATCTATATTATTTCAGAACCTTAGATGTTATGGTCTATAAATACAGACATTTTTGTGGCGATGTGATAGCAGTTTTAAACATAGGAAAATCAAACGTTGCTTACAAAATTAATGAAAATGAGCCTGTTATCACTTCTTTTGAAGAGTTTAAAAATCAGTTTGAGAAAAAAGAAAATAGCTTAATCGTTGAAAAAAATCTTAATTTAGATTGGAGCAATTGCGTTAGTCTCCAAACTTCTTTATGTGTAGATGGTGGATTTTATGCTCTTGAAAGAGATTTAAAAGCAGACCCATTTTTATTAGAGCCTATATACCATGAATAGATTCTAAATCTAAGAGAATCATTATAAGCCTATCAATTCCTAAGGATGCACCGCTACACTCAGGAAGGTTTTGAGAAGCTTTTATAAATTCAGTATCTAATGGATAGTCGAAACCTTCTTTTTTTTTCTTTTCAATATCTTGCTTTAGTCTTGATTCAAGTTCTACCGGGTCGTTTAGTTCATGATATCCATTTACAAGCTCAATTCCATTTATATAAGCTTCAAACCTTTTTCCTTTTCCATCTTTTACTTTGGCAAAAGCTGAAAGCCGTGGTGGATAGTCATAAATAAACGTAGGTTTTTCTTTGCCAAGATTTGGCTCTACATAAAAGGCATAAATTCTAAAAAATAACTCCTCCCAATCTTGACTTTCTTTAAAGTAGTTTTCTTTTTCTTTTAAAAATTTGTTCATTTTATCAATATCTTCTGGATATATACCTGTATAAACGTAAAAAGCTTCATCTACTGTGATTTTTTGCCAGTCTAACAGGTTATATTCCCTGCCTTTGTATTTAATCTTAGGTTTTTTGTACAAGGATATTGCAGATTCTATAAAAATATTTTGAGTGTCTTCCATTAAATCATCTAAATCGTATCCAACTCTGTACCATTCAAGCATTGTAAACTCTATCTTATGCTTATAAGACCCTTCATAATTTCTAAAAACTTTCGTAATTTGAAATATATCTGTCTTTATTTCAGATAAAATTTTTTTCATTGAAGGTTCTGGCGATGTATGAAGAAATTTCCTAATTGGCTGACTTCTTTCATCGTACACGAAAAGTTCAACCGGATAGATGTTATTATCTAAGTTTGGGAAGTCTTGAAGAATATCTGTAAAAACCTCTATTGAACCGGTTTTATAAAAATATTCTCTGATAGATTTGATTATTGTTGATTTATCAGAATAGATTTTTTTCATTAGATAAGAAAACCCGGGATTTAAGTCCCGAGTTTGGTATTTTACGCCTCTACTGGATATACGCTTACTACTTTTTTTCCTTTTGATGTTTCAAATTTGACTTTTCCATCGATTAACGCAAAGAGAGTATAATCCTTACCCATTCCTACGTTTTTACCTGGATATATTTTTGTACCTCTTTGTCTAACTAAAATGTTTCCGGCTCTAACAACTTGACCATCGTATCTCTTTACTCCAAGGCGTTTGGATATACTATCGCGACCGTTACGTGTTGAACCACCACTTGCTTTTGATGCCATCTTTTATCCTCCTTAAACAATTTCTTCAACTTTAATTAATGTGTAAGGCTGTCTATGACCTTTTAATCTTTTATAGTTTTTCTTTCTTTTATACTTAAAAACTAATATTTTTTTATGTTTATCGTGTTTAATGACAGTTGCCTTAACTTTTCCTTCTGTTTTTAACTCACCATTGTCTAATCTTACGCAGATTGCTGGCAATTCTACTATTTCACCTTCATTTGCACATAATTTTTCTACTTTTAATAATCTTCCCGGCTCAGCTTTATACTGCTTTCCACCTGTTTTTACTATTGCATACATATATCAAAACCTCCTTTTTCTCAAAATAGACCAAATATTATATCATAAAAAAGTGTTTTGTGTGAGAAATTAAGGATTCATATAAGATTTAGATAAGGAGATCCTTCGGCTTACAGCCTCAGGATGACTTAGAAAGGTTGAATGATAAACGTCAGAAAAATGGCGACCTTATTTATCATTCTGCAGCCGGCGAAGAACCTCATTATTTTATTGAATTTCCCGCATAACGTATATTATATTATAAAAAAATCAGTCTAAAAGCGTTAAAAAAGCAGATTCTAAATCATACAGATTGCTGTCTATCTTGTCAAGGTTTTTAAAGTCTGTTTTTTCAAAAAGCTCGATGTACATATTTTTAGCTTGTTCCTTTAAGAAATCATAAGCCTTTTGGTTTTCTGTCAAAAGTGGCATATCGATTTTGTTTTCTTTTATTATATGGAAAATCTGGATTTTAGTTGGGTCAAAATCTAAAAAGCTGTAATAAGAATAGTCTGCAATAATTATACCCTCAAAATTTTTCCAAATTTTGTAAAATTCTCTATAAATAACAGGAGAGAGATTATCTATATTTTTAAAATAAACTATGTCAAAGCCTGCCAAGTTCTCTATCAAAAGACTGTCTGGATTTTGAATTTCTTCCGAAGGGATTATTATAAAAGACTTATCATGTAATCCGATTTCTGGGTCATTTATCAGATAGTTTAATAAAAGTCCTGCAAATTTAGAATCTTGATGTCTTAAAGCTAATCTTTTAAATTTCCCATTGCCGAGCTTTTTAAATGTCTCTATTAAATCTATAAAATCTCCACTCTCTGGAAAGATTTTTTTACAAGATATGGTATAGTTTACAGGCGACGGAGTTCTTAGGTAAGGTTTTATTTTTAGAGCTGTTAGAATCTTATTCACATAGAAAACAATTTCATTAAGAAAATCTGTCGATTCGTTTACAGACATTCCAAATCTTTTTAACCTGTTGTATAAAATAAATCCACTTTTTTTGTCATTATATACCAAAAAGTTAACTGCTAAGAAAACTAAATAGTAAAGGTATGCTCTTTTTAGATTTCTATTAGAAAGGTTTAAAGGCTCCTGTTTTAGAGACAACATAGGATTTAATAAAAGATGTGCTAACTTATAGCTATCGTTTACTTCAAATAATATTTTAAATTTTCTTTCTAAGAATCTTTCATTTAAAGATAAATAGTCATCGCCAAATAGATATTTTTCATAAATTCTTAATGGGTAAGAATAGAATTTAAGGGAATTTTTTAATATCCTTTTGTAATTGGAATCTTTTTCTACAAATAAATTTGCCATAGATGAAACAGTCTCTAAAAGTAATAATAATAATCCCACTTTTCTTTTTGGTTGAAAAGGTATATAAGGAGCAAATTTTTTAAAAGTTTGAACTTTAGTTAAATTAAACTGATTAAAACTTTCAAAATTTTCCATTGGGTTTTTATAAGTTGCTACAAATAGGTCAAAATACTGATAACTTAACTTTTTTATCTTATCCATACCAAGTCTTGCTATGGCTGTAGGCAAATCTTTTATTTCTTCTAAGACATTTTCAGAAGCTTTGTTTGCTTCTTCTATAATTTTATTCTTTAAAGGCGGAATTTGATTTATTATGAAAGATAAATTTTCTGCATCTGTATTTGGGTCATCTACTTCCGAAAGAAGATTTATGGCATTGATAAAATCTTGAGACATTCTAATACCTTCAATCTCTTTGTCTGTAATTTTATACTTTTTTGTTGTTTTATAATTTTCTATAAACCTTGTATTTTCTTTTATAAATTCAATATCTTCAAACTCTTCTTTGAATGCCAAGTCTATCTTTCTTTCGGTTATTTCCAAAACTAAGCATTTATACTCTTTGCCATTTATCTTAATAGATTTAGTTATTCCTTCTTGAATAAGATTAGTTTTTTTGTCTGTTCTTATTCTTAGTAAAGATTTGGAGATAAATTCTATCTCACCTAAATCATCTATCTTTATACTTTTATTTAGATAGTACTTATCCCATCTTAGGTCTAAATCTAAAGCTTCTTCTTTTTCCGGTTTTGTACTTTCCTTCTGTTTTTTGTCTCCAAACAATCCCATGTTCAATCCTTTTTTAAATTTTATTTTAGCATATATTTATATATCATTTTAAACAAAAGAGGAGCAAATATGAAAGCTTTAGCTTGGATGTCTGAGAAAAGAAAAGAAAATAAAGTTTTATGTAAGGCATGCAATCAAAGATGTGTTCTTGATGTTGGAGAGTATGGAAAATGTGGGATAAGAAAAAATGAAAATGGAAACCTATATCTTACTGTGTATGGTCTTGCTGCTGCTTTTAATACAGACCCAATAGAGAAAAAGCCGTTATTCCACTTTTTGCCAGGAACAGAAATTTTATCTGTAGGAACAGTAGGATGTAATTTTAGCTGTAAGTTTTGTCAAAATTTTGAAATATCACAGTATCCTCAAGAACACAACTATGAAGTTTTCGGAACCACATTAATGCCGGAGACAATCGTAAATATTGCGAAAACAAGAAAAATACCATCAATTGCATTTACTTACAACGAGCCGGTCGTAGTTTTTGAATACGCCTACGATACATTTAAATTAGCAAAACAAAATGGTATAAAAACTGTATTTGTAAGCTCCGGGTATGAAACTAAGGAAGCTATCGATACGATTAAGCCGTACTTAGATGCAGCAAATATAGATTTAAAAGCATTCACAGATAGATTTTACAGAGAAATTTGCGGAGCAAGATTAAAACCTGTTTTAGACTCAATTGAATACACCTATAAACAAGGAATTTGGATAGAGATAACTACTCTCATAATTCCGGGAGAAAATGATAGTAAAGAAGAGTTAAGGGATATTGCAAGATTTATTGCATCTATAGATAAAAATATACCATGGCATGTATCAAGATTTTATCCAATGTATAAAATGTTAGATAGACCACCTACACCAATAGAAAAATTAAAAGAAGCCTATGAAATAGGCAAGGAAGAAGGCTTAAATTATGTTTATGTTGGCAATGTTTTGGATGAAGACAGAGAATCAACATACTGCCCAACCTGCGGCTTTAAAGTTATTGATAGAGCGGGTTATGTTGGACAATACGTTAATAATCATTTAGTAGACGGAAAATGTCCTAAATGCAGTACTTCAATAGCCGGAGTTTGGAAGTAATAGAAAAAGCGAGATGGAGTGGATTTCTCTACCAAGCCATTCTAAAGGCAGTGAAGAATCTTCCTTTTGCTTTTAAAAAATTTTAAAGAATAGGAAGTTTCGAACCTACATCCTCAGGGCAACAAAGAAAGCTGAATGGTGATAGCTTTGTTATTTCTTAGCTTAGCAGAAATCTCCCGTTATGTTGAATTTCTCGAAGATGGTGTTTTTAAAATTTTTGTAAGCTTGCCTTTTTGTCATCGCATCTTGTGAGTGTTTCAAAATTATTATAAGTTTTCTCTGAGCCTGTTCCAAAAATCCACACTGTCATTCTGCACCCGGCAAAGAATCTCATATTTTTCTTTTTAAGTAAAAAAAAATCAAAAAAGAGATCCTTTGGACTAACGTCCTCAGGACGATGACAGAGAAAGACGAATTTTCCAAATTATAGAACATCCTTAGTTTTCCCTTGACCAGCCATCCTGAGGGCTTTAGTCTGAAAAATATCTTTTCTTTTAAAGATGGTTAGAAAGTTAGGGTTAAAAGGACATCGACCCTTCATCGGCTTCAGAATGACGATGCTTATTTTTAGAGTAGTCTTATTTCTCAAAAATTTTACTTAACAACGATGTTTAAAATCTTCCCTTGAATAAAGATAGTTTTTACAATCTCTTTTCCTTCAATCCATTTTTTAACAGATTCGTCTTTTAAAGCGATGTTTAAAACTTCATCCTGAGAAGCATCTACAGGAGCTTTGATTGTTGCTCTTAATTTGCCATTTATCTGGACTGGAATTTCTTTTTCTTTTTCTACTAATAAACTTTCATCATAGTTTGGAAATGGTTGCTGTATAGTATATCCTTTGTTTCCAAGCTGTTTCCATAGATAATCAGCCATAAACGGAGTAAATGGAGAGATTAAAAGAGTAAATTTTTCAAAGACTTCTCTTAATACTTTTGGATTTTTTTCTTTATAATCATAAAGGGTGTTTAAGAGCTCCATCATGGAAGCAATGGCTGTGTTAAACTGAAACCTTTCTATATCGTTTCTTACTTTTTTAATGGTTTGATGAAGTTTTTTTCTTATATTTAGACTTTCTTGTGAAAGATTTTTAAAATCTTCTTCACTGTAAGATATATTTTTAACAATGTCTAAATTTTCTGAAATGTAATAAAATAGCCTTTTTACAAATCTATGAGCTCCTTCTATTCCGCTTTCTGTCCAATCAAAATTGTTTTCTGGCGGCGCAGCAAATAGTGTATAAAGCCTAACAGTGTCAGCACCATACTTTTTAACCATCTCATCCGGGTCAACTGTATTGTGTTTAGATTTGGACATTTTATCTGATTTTCCATAAGCATCTTCAAGCTTAGTTAAAACTGATTTATCTAATCCTAATTTATCAAAAAGTAAAACTGCATTATCATTAAGATTTAAATGATTTTCTTCTAATACTGCTTTAATCGTTTTTCTTTCCATCTTCTACCTCAAACGTTAATACTTAAAGCTTAAGGCCTTACAAGTTTAAAATTTCAAATTCATACGTCGGATGAGAAATTTAATAAAAGCATTAGATTTTTCGCTTAGCTCAGAATGACAGGCAAGGCGACTTTTTTGCTGCTTATCAATCAACTTTTGACTGTCATCCTGAAGTAGAAGACTGAAAGGTCCTCTTATCTAAATTTTATAAAAATCTCTAATTTCTCATCCAAGGTATTTTATAAGTTGATTTAAATATATTCTATCATACATCGGGTGAGAAATTTAATAAAAACATGAGATTCTTCGCTTCGCTCAGAATGACAAATAAGGTTGTCCTTAGTTAATTACAAGTTTTCTTCGTCATCCTGAGGACCAAGTCCGAAGGATCTCTTTTTAAATTCTATAAAAACCGCTAGTTTCTCAGCTAAGGTGTTTATTTAAATATATTTTATAATATATTTTATCATGCATAAAGATTTATTTGAGACTATTATGCAGCAGCTTGAAATTTCCTACCTGCATAAAGCATAATATTTAATCTTTCTAAAACTCAAAGCATTAAAAGGAGAAAAATGGAGATATTATTGCCTATTGCCCATACAGAAATTAATGTAATAAAAGTTTTAATTCTTGGTATTGTTGTTGGAGTTTTATCCGGAATGCTTGGAATTGGTGGTGGCATTATTTTAAATCCAATATTGATAAAAATGGGTATACCTTCTGTAGTGGTAGTTGGAACATCTATCAGTCAGATGATAGGAGCGTCTTTATCCGGGTTTTTAAACTATCTTAAAGCCGGAAAAGTTGACACAAAAATGGGGAAGTATGTTGTAATATACGGAGTAATAGGTGGTTTTATAGGTGTTTTACTTATAAACTATCTAAAACAATCCGGTGATGTAAAAAAATTTATTCTTCTTGTTTATACTGTATACTTGTTTTTGCTCGGAAGTTTTATTTTTTACGAATCTTTTAAAAACAAAGAAAAACATGAACATAAAGTTCCTGAATTTATTAAAAATCTTCCATTAAAAAAAGGTTTTAACATTGGTCAAGTCTCTTTGATAGTACCGGCAGGTATAGGATTATTATCGGGATTTCTTGCGGCTGTTATGGGAATCGGCGGCGGGAATTTAGTCGTGCCGGCTTTAATGTATCTTGCAGGCTATGACGTTGTTTCTGCAATTGCTATCAGTATTTTTCAGATGGTATTTATCACAAGCTTTTTATCCTTTTTACATTCTTACTTTAATCATGGCGTTGATATAATTCTTGGGTTGATTTTGTTGATAGGCTCTTCTTTTGGTGCTGTTTTTGGCTCCATTCTTGGTCAGAAAATAAATAGATTTTATCTAAAAGTGTTTTTAGCCGTTATAATGTTGGTAGTTGCTGCATACAGTCTAAAGCAATTCTTATCTACAAAAGAAAAAGAGATTTTTAAACTTGTTCCGGATAATTTTTTTGCTAACCTTCTTACAAATTACCCGCTTGTATACTCAATTTTGGTAATTGTAATTAGCTTGGTAGTTGGATATATTATCAGCATCATCACGATGAGAATAAAAGATTATTTTATGAAAAAGTTTTTAAACAAATCATGAAAATCGGCTGGATAGATTATCTTAATACTTTGCCATTTCAAATAGAAAGGTTTAGAGATTTCCTAATAGTAAAAGATGTTCCATCAAATCTAAACAAGCTTTTGTTTGAAGGCAAAATAGATGTTGGAATAATATCGGCAGCTGAATATTTAGAGCATTACTATAAATATTTTATCCTTCCAGACCTTTCTATAAGTTCTTGTAAAGATGTAAAATCCGTCATTCTTGCATCCCATATTCCGTTAGAAGACATAGAGAAAATTTATATTACAAAAGAATCCAAAACTTCTGTAAACCTTCTTAGAGTGATTTTTGAAATTTTTTTAAACAAGAAGCCTGAATATAAACCTTTTGAAAGTCTAAAAAATAAGCCTTCTGTTCTACTCATTGGAGACAAAGCCTTAAAACATAAGTCTGACTACCCACACGTTTACGACCTTTCAAAAATTTGGTTTGATTATACCAACCTGCCTTTTACCTTTGCACTGTGGTGTGTAAATAAAGAATACTTTTTAAACAACAAAGAAAGGATTTATAATTTCCAACGCAAACTTAAAGAAAATGTTAAAGAATTTTTCGAAAAAATTGATAGCTATCCATTAGAATCAGAAAAAAAAGATTATCTAAAAAATCTTTCTTACGACCTAACCGACACACACATACAATCTTTAAGACTTTTTTCTCAGTATCTAAAACAGCTTAATCTGATTAAAAAACTTCCAGATTTTAGATTTACAGATGGAAAGGTTATAACTGTTGATAACACGATTACACTTTATAACTTTGACTATAACGAAGCATATCATTCAAGCAGTGCGGGAGCATATACAGAAAGCATGCATAAATTTATCATACCTTGCAAAATCCAAGAAATCTGTAAAAAAAATAGCAGTATAAACATATTAGATGTTGGCTTTGGGCTTGGTTATAATGCATCCACTGCCATAAAATCATGCTTAGAAAAAAATATAAACGCAAAAATACAGATAATTTCTATAGAAAAAGATAAAGATTTTTTAGAAAACATAAAGAGAATTGAAATTCCAGAAAACCTAAAACCTGCGTATGAAATATTTTTTAAGATGATTTTGGACAAACTTACAATAGGAAATAAAACGTTTGATGTTTATAAATATAACGACAACAATTTAAAAATATTAGTTGTTTTAGCTGATGGTAGGGAAGTAATCCAAGCTTTAACGTACGAAAATATCAAGTTTGATGCTGTTTTTTGGGACCCTTTTTCTCCAAAAGTTAATCCAGAAATGTGGGAGCTTGAGCTTTTTGAAAATTTAAAAAAAATCATGAAAGATGAAGCAATTTTTGCCACATACTCATCAGCAAAAGAAGTAAAGAAAAATCTTTTAAAGGCAGGCTTTAAAATCGGCATGGTAGAGCCGGTTGGAAGAAAATCTTACTCATTGGTAGCAAGCATCAGCGGAGATATTCCGCCTCTACCAGAAAAAGAGATGGAAAAGTTGAGAAAGTATCTGAAATAACGTTTATTAACAGAGTTGTAAGATGTTTTAAAAATCAACGTCTTCATTTTGCAGCCGTGCGAAGAATCTTCTGTTTTTTTCAAATCAAATAATCAAATCAATTAATCAAAAGAGGAGATCCTTTGGCTTTCAGTCTCAGGAATGCAAAGTTTACTTTTTAGTCATGGGCTAAACCAGGGCTATTCCAAAAATCCGCATCGTCATTTTGCAGCTGTACGAAGAATCTCCTGTTTTTTATTTTCAATTCAAAAAAAGATGAGATCCTTCACCCCGTTCGGGATGACAAGGAGCGACCGAATGGTGTCATTCTGAGCGAATCGAAGAATCTCTTGTTTTTCCAAATCAAAAAATCAAAAGATGAGATCCTTCGGACTAAAGTCCTCAGGATGACACGGAAAGGCAAGATTACGAGAATTTAGAACACTCTTGGAGATCATTTGGCTTTAAAGCTCCAAGATGAAAAGCAAATTCCATATTCTTTCAATAAAGACTAAACCTTAGTATCAAGTCGTATACTCTGCATTTATTTCAACGTACTTATATCCAAGGTCGCATGTGTAATATGTCCATTCTTCTTCCCCGCGACCTAAGTATAAATCAATTCTTATTTCTTTGTTATTCTTTAGATATTCACTTGCTTGTTTTTTGTCGAATTCTAATGGCTGTCCGCTGTATAATAAGAAATCTCCTAAATACAGTTTTACCTGAGAAAAATCAATTCCGATATGGGTTTGACCTACTGCCGCTAAGATTCTTCCCCAATTTGGGTCGTTTCCAAACATTGCTGTTTTAAACAAGTTAGATAATGCTATACTTTCTGCAATTTTTCTTGCTTCATCTTTTGAAGATGCTTGATAAACATTTATTTCTATAAGTTTTGTAGCACCTTCTCCATCTTTTACTATCATTTTTGCAAGATTTAAAGCAACTTCATAAACTTTTTTTGCAAAATAAAGTTTGTTAGAATCGTTTATTTCAACATCACTTTCTCCTGTTGCTACTATTACAAAGCTGTCATTCGTACTTTCACATCCATCAACAGAGATAGAGTTAAAGGTTCTGTCTACAACTAATTTTGTAATTTGGTCAAGGGTAGGTTTATCAGTTTTTACATCGGTAAAAATATAAGCTAACATTGTGGCCATGTTTGGATGTATCATTCCAGCACCTTTTGCAATACCTTTTACGGTGAAAACTTTATCCTCTATCAGTCCGTTTGTTTCGTAATATTTATAAAATGCATCGGTTGTTGATATAGCCCTTGCTGCTAACTCTAAATCAAGCTCCTGCAATGATGAAGAAGCTGTCTCTATACCATCTTTTACTTTATCCATAGGAAGCTGAACGCCTATAACACCTGTAGAAAATACCAACACTTCTTCTTTATCAATACCAAGACTTTCAGCTGCTATCTGTGCCATCTTTTCTGCATTTTCGAAGCCTTCCTGTCCTGTGCCGGCATTTGCATTCCCACTGTTGACAACTATGGCAGAAATTTTATCTTGCAATGAGCAAACTAACCTATCGTATATTACAGGTGCAGCTGCTAAGGAATTTTTAGTAAAAACTGCCGAATATACAGATGGTGGAAATACTAAAACTAAAATATCATAATCGCCGGAAGTTTTTATTCCAGCTTTAGCAACACCCATTTTTATATTCATTTTATTATTTTTCTCTCCTTTGTTATTTATTCAACAATATGATTATACAATTTTGCTTTAGTTTGTTGCAATAAATATAAACTGCTCCAAAGTTCAAAATTATCATTTTGAGCTAAGCGAAGAATCTGATGTTTTTTTCAAGTCAAAAAATCAAAAAAGAGATCCTCCACACTTATGTCCTCACAGGGATGGCAAGGAACTTTCGAACGGTGCCTTCCGCAGCCATAGAAAGAATTTCTTCTCGTTTACCCCTTACTTATTCCCTCGCCTTCTGACTTTTAAAAATAGGATGGTGTGAAAAAGTCAAACTTAAAAAATTTTTAAAACAGTCTTATAAAATTAAGACTATTCCAAAAATTCAAACTGTCATTCTGAGCGAAGCGAAGAATCTCATACTTTTCAAGTCAAAAATCAAAAAAAAGATCCTTCGGACTTCTTCGTCAGGATGGCACGGAAAGGTAAGTTAACAAAAATTTTGGAACAGTCTATATAAAATTTGACTTTCTTTCTTTACTGATTTATAATTATTAATAATAATTACTATTAAGGAGGAGTTAGATGAAAAAATTAGCCATAGCTGGATTGGTCTCTGCTACTATCGTTGGTGTTGCTTCTTTTTCTATTGCAGCACAAAAAATTAATGATAAGGATTTATTAAACCAAGCAAGAAACTACTTCCAACCATTACCAAAACAAATACCAGCACCATCAGATAATCCAACAACAAAAGAAAAAATAGAGCTTGGAAAGAAGCTTTATTATGACCCAAGATTATCTTTAAGCGGTGTTATTAGCTGTAATACTTGCCACAACTTGGCAACTTATGGAGTAGATGGCGTTGAAACATCCCTTGGACACAAGTTCCAAACAGGTGGAAAAAATGCACCAACTGTATTAAACGCAGGATTTCACATTGCACAATTCTGGGATGGAAGAGCTAAGGATCTGGAAGAGCAAGCAAAAGGACCAATCTTAAATCCCGTTGAAATGGCTATGCCAAACCCAGAAATTGTAATAGCAAGATTAAAATCTATTGATGCATATGTTGCAGAGTTTAAAAAAGCATTCCCACAAGATAAAGACCCTGTTACTTTCGACAACGTAGCAAAGGCTATTGCTGCTTTTGAAAGAACCTTAGTTACACCATCAAGATTTGACGAATTCCTGAAAGGTAATACAAAGGCATTGACAGAAAAGGAAAAAGAGGGATTGAAGTTGTTTATGGAAAAAGGTTGTGCATCTTGTCATAATGGTGTTGCAGTTGGTGGCGGTATGTTCCAAAAATTTGGAATTGTTAAACCATATCCATACCAAGACCCTAATGACTTAGGTAGATACAATGTTACAAAAGATGAAGCAGACAAATATGTTTATAAGGTTCCTTCTCTTAGAAATGTAACAAGAACGTATCCTTACTTCCATGATGGAAAAGTTTGGGATATAAGAGAAGCTGTTAAAATAATGGGAGAAACACAACTTGGAATTAATCTAACAGAAGAAGAGGTTGATAAAATTGTTGCATTCTTAGATTCTTTAACCGGAAAAATACCAGAAGATGCTTTAAAATTACCAGTTCTACCACCTTCTTCACCTAAGACACCAAAGCCTCAAATATAACAATCCTTGCTGGGAGCTTTAAGCTCCCGGATTAAATCATTTTATATCAAAATAATCCTTTCCTCTGATAGCCCTATCGCTCCAACCTTGTTTTTCCCAATATCCTTTATAATCATAACTAACGACTTCTATCTCTTTAATCCATTTGGCAGATTTATAACCCCACTTTTCAGGACACACAACCCTTAATGGATATCCATGGTCTAAGTTTAACGGTTTAAATAGTCTTCCGTCTTCATCTGCGTTTATCTGATATGCTAAGACTGGATTGTATTGATTGATATAATCAATCTCTATGCTTGTATGATACCCGTCAAAAGACCTAAAGACAACTTCTTTACTGTTTTTCAATGGCTTTGATTTTTCTAATATTTTAGATAACAAAACTCCTTTTACTTTTATCTTCCCGATTTTATCACCTTTGGCATTAGAGACACATTCAAGGATCATATCTTTTTCTACAAAATCCATGCTTAAAATATCTTGATAGGTATATTCAAAGCTCTGCTGAACATCACCAAATACTTTTAATCTATAATTTTTTAAATCCAAATTTTTAACAGAATCTGGAACACCTTTAACATCAACAATGTAAAGCTTATCTTGCGGTGTATACTTACTCAAATCCACCGTCTTAGTCTTTTTAAAAGCATCTAAAATTCCTGCAAGGGATTCAAAAGGAAGTAAACCAAGGCTAATTAATCTCAATAAGTCTCTTCTACTCATAACTATCTCCTATTTAATATGCAAAAATAAAAGAAAGATAAAAATTAAAATATTAAGAGTCAAAACAAGTTTATAGTTAAAATATCTTTTTAATGTAAATATGGTATGGAATAAAATTAGAATATATAATAAAATCGGAAGTATACTTACATGAAGCCAGTAAACATCACCTCTTTCTAAAAGGTTAAAAAATAATGCCGAAATCTCTCTTGGTTTTTCTATCCAGTATCCAGTAATGTTCTCTAATAGAAATATTACATATAAAAAATGGACAATAAAAGAAAAGCTTTTCTCATTTTATCTCAATCTTTTTTATGCTTTCACAGCCTTCTGAAAGGTTGCAGGCTGCACATTTGCCTTTTTGAATATCTTTTTTAAATTTCTTATACAAAAAATAAGAAGCTATTAAAAATAACGCTACTGCAAATAGATAACTAAAAATATCCATTTTTCTCTCCTTAACCTTTTTATGATATTAATTTAATACGATGGGTGAGAAATCCATCAAAAGTATTAGATTCTTCGCCGGCTGCAGAATGACGAATAAGGTCGTTCTTTTTCTAACGTTTACCAATCAACCTTTTCCTGTCATTCTGAGGAGACGAAGTCCGAAGGATCTCATTTTTAAATTTTATAAAAACCACTAATTTATCACCCAGAGGTATCTTTTTATGATATAAATTTAATTTGTTAGTATTTGTTTTCTATGATAAAACTGTGTCTAAAATCATCATGAATATAAACCCGGCTATTAGACCAAGGGTTGCCTCTGTCTCATAGCCTTTTTTATGAGTCTCCGGTATCATCTCTTTGCTTACAATAAAGAGCATTGCTCCACCTGCAAAGGCAAGACCAAAAGGTAATACATAGTTTGAAATTGTAAATATAGCGACCGCAATCAGTCCGCCTATTGGTTCAACCAACCCTGTTAAAAGTGATACAAGAATAGATTTTTTGATAGAAAAACCTTTTAAGTAAAGTGCTAAGGCAACCGCCATACCCTCCGGAATATTTTGAACACCTATACCAAAAGCTAAGGATATTCCGCCGTATATATCACCCTTAAAAAAACCTAAGGCTGAAGACATACCTTCAGGAAAGTTATGAATTGTGATTGCCAAAACAAAAAGCCACATTTTCTTTAAAGCTTTTGCATCAGAATTTTCATAAATCTTCAAAAAATAATCTTCCGGTATCAATTTGTCCAAGATTAAAAATAAAAAAGTTCCGCATAAAATTCCAAAAGAAATAAAAAATACGTTAAAGGGTTTGTGAAAGGCATTTTCTGAGATGCTTAAAGCTGGAATTATCAAAGAGAAAATTGAAGCTGCCAACATTATTCCAGCACTAAACCCAAGGAGAACATCTTGAATTTTCGCACTTATTTTCTTACCAATCAAAACAGGAAAGGCACCTATAACAGTAGCCAGTCCTGCAAACAAACTTCCTAAGAATGCATAAAAATAAAGATTCATTTTATTAGGTTTTTAATGTTTTCCTCTATTTTCTTTAAGTCTCTTGCAGTTACCATTATGTTTTTTATTGTTCCATCTTTATCAATAAATAAAATGTATGGGACATCTACTTTTTCTATAGAATATGCTTTAATTGAATCACTTCCGGCCAGCCATACCGGAAAATCAAAATGAAGCAGCTTTTTAGCTTCCTTCACTTCTTTATCATTAGATACACTAAGTAGCGGTGCAATAAGAATGATTTTATCCTTATATTTTTTACCAATTCTATTTATTTCTGGTAATACCTTATAAGTATCTACATCACCAATAGCCCAGTATACAACCACAATTGGCTTACCTTTTCCTGCCACATCAGAAAGCTTTACAATTTTACCCTTTTCATCTTTTCCATATACATCAATAAACTTTTTGCCAATCAAATCTTCCGGCATAGCTGCTAAGGCTGATACCACTACAAGCATTAACCCAATAAAAACTTTTTTCATGACATATCTCCTTTAGTAAAAATGATTGCTATTATCCTAATTATATATTTTGGGTGAGAAATTAATGATTTTTATTGAATTTAAAAATGAATTTAAAAAGGAGATCCTTCAGACTTACGTCCTCAGGATGACAGTCAAAGGTTGATTGATAGACATCAAAAAAATGACACCTATTTGTCATTCTGAGCGAAGCGAAGAATCTCATACTTTTACTGAATTTCTCACCCAACGCATAATTACTATTATTATAATTCAATCTAATATTTTAAAATGATATTAGTATTTTAAAATGAGATTAATCAGTGTAATATATTTTATATCCAAATTTTCGTATGAAGGTTGAAAAACAATGTTAAAAACCTTTAACATAAGAACTAAAAGTCATACAGATTTTATTGATATTACAGACTTAATAAATCAGGCTATTTCAGAGAGTAGAGTAGACTCTGGTATTTGTACTATTTATGTCCCACATACAACGGCTGGTGTTTTCATAAATGAAAATGCTGACCCTGATGTTGTTTATGATGTAAAAAATCATCTTGAAAAACTTGTTCCATGGATGAATAATTACAAACATATGGAAGGTAACGCTGCTGCACACATAAAGTCTATTCTTACAGGAAACAGTATAAATATTATTATAGAAAATGGAAGACTCTTGCTTGGAACATGGCAAGCTGTATTTTTTGCAGAGTTTGACGGACCAAGAAATAGAAAAGTTTATATAAAAATATTGAGAGGTTGAGATGGATAAAGTAAATGTAGGTTTGATTCAAATGAAATGTAGCGATGATTTAGAAGAAAATTTTGAAAAAACCTTAGAAAAAATTAAAGACCTTGCAAAAAGTGGAGCTAACATTATCTGTACCCAAGAGCTTTTTAAGTCTAAATATTTCTGTCAAGTTGAAGATTGGTCTTATTTTAAGCTTGCAGAGGAAATAAACGAAAAATCCAAGACTATAAAAACCTTACAAACAATGGCCAAAGATTTAAAAGTTGTGATAATAGCATCTTTGTTTGAGAAAAGAACAGAAGGAATTTATCACAATACAGCGGTAGTAATTGATGCTGACGGAAGTTATCTTGGAAAATACAGAAAAATGCATATCCCGGATGACCCACATTTTTATGAAAAGTTTTATTTTACTCCCGGAGACCTTGGATACAAAACTTTTAAAACAAAGTATGCAGATATTGGCGTTTTAATCTGCTGGGACCAATGGTATCCGGAAGCTGCAAGGTTAACCGCATTATCAGGTGCTAAAATTCTATTTTACCCAACTGCTATAGGATGGCTTCCATCGGAGAAAGAAGAGTTTGGAAATTCTCAGTATAACGCATGGGAAACGATCCAAAGGTCTCATGCAGTAGCCAACGGCTGTTATGTGGTGGCGATTAACAGGGTCGGTTATGAAGAAAGTCCTGACGGAAATGAAGGAATAGAGTTTTGGGGTCAAAGCTTTGTATCAAATCCTTACGGAGAACTTCTTGTTAAAGGTTCTGTAGATAAAGAAGAAAACATCATTTGTGAAGTAGATTTATCAGTCATAGATTCAGTTAGAACTACTTGGCCATTTTTTAGAGATAGAAGAGTAGACAGTTATCAAGATATAACAAAGAGATTTATTGACTAAAGGAGGAGCTTCATGGAGCATATAGTTGTACTAATAACCACCCCATCTAAGGAAGAAGCAGAAAAAATAGCAAACTATTTAGTAGAGAATCATATTGTGGCATGTGTAAACATAGTTGAAAAAGTAAATTCTGTATTTTTTTGGCAGGGAAACATAGAAAAAGCAGAAGAGTCGTTGATGATTATAAAGACAAAAAAAGGCGTATTTAAAAAACTAATAGAAGAGGTAAGAAAGATGCATAGTTATACTGTTCCGGAGATTATAGCACTGCCAATTATTGATGGGTTTGAAGATTATTTAAAATGGATTGAGGAGACTGTATCATGCAAAACTTAATCATCTTTATAATTTTTGCTGCTATAATGTTTCTATCGATCATTGGAATTGATAAAGTTATATTAATAATACAAAGTTTGGGAGGTGCTTTTGCTATGGCCGGATTTATACCTGTTTTAGTTGTGTTAGTCATTATCTTTTTGGCAACTTCAGTCAGAATAATTAATGAGTATGAAAGGGCTGTTATTTTTAGACTTGGTAGAGTTTTGGGAAGACCAAAAGGTCCGGGACTGTTTATTTTAATTCCTTACATTGATAAGATGGTGAAAGTAGATTTAAGGGTCGTTACGATGGATGTACAACCACAGGATGTAATAACAAAAGATAACATATCTGTACAAGTGGATGCAGTTGTATATTTTAAAGTTGTAGACCCAATCAAAGCCGTTATTAATGTAGAGAATTATTTTTATGCAGTATCTAAAATTTCTCAAACTACATTAAGAAGTATATGCGGTCAAGCTGAATTTGATGAGCTTTTATCTCACAGAGAAAAGATTAATTCAAAACTGCAGGAAATAATAGACCAAGAAACAGACCAGTGGGGAATTAAAGTTATAGCTGTCGAATTAAAAAGAATAGACATTCCGGAGGAGCTAAAAAGAGCAATAGCAAGACAAGCAGAAGCAGAAAGAGAAAGAAGAGCAAAAATAATTCAAGCAGAGGCAGAATATCAAGCAGCACAAAAGCTTACAGAAGCTGCAGAAATGCTTGCTAAACAGCCAATAGCATTGCAGTTAAGATATTTAGAAACATTATCAACAGTTGGCCAATACAACTCCAATACTATAGTTTTACCACTGCCTATGGAATTATTTGAAATATTTAAAAATTCTAAAATTAATAAATCTGAAGAAAAACGAGAAAGTTAATAAGCAATATTAAGCTTACCTTTCAGTGTAATCCTGAGGACAAAGTCCGAAGGATCTCTTTTTAGATTTTTTAACTTGAAAAGAAAATATGAATTTTTTCGCTTCACTTAGAATGACGATTTGGATTTTTGAAACAGTCCCATATTAGGAGTAGGGATAAAAACTACTCAGATGCGATAAATGTGTAGAGAGCGTTTTAAAATTTTGACTAAGTCTAAAATATTAATTAACTCTTTGAGGGTCTTCTAAAGTTGCAGCGAAGAATTTCTGCCTCATGTTCATATTCTGTCATTCTGTAGCGGGCAGAGAATCTCGTACTTCTGTTAAATCTCTAACCCCGAGACACATGATAATAATTAAGACATAAAAACGGTTTTCTATTTTCAACTTCTCTGCTTTGCTATCTTTTAGCTTTATTATTGCCACGATCTTCTAACCCCAGATTAATTATGATAAATCCTATTGTTAAACTTCTTGCAGTTATCTAAGATTTTAAGCAAAATAAAAGTACAGAGGGCATCATGAATAAAAAGCCAAACAGACTTATGAATGAAAAGAGTCCATATTTACTTCAGCATGCTTATAATCCGGTGGATTGGTATCCTTGGTGTGATGAAGCGTTTGAAAAAGCAAAAAAAGAAGACAAACCAATCTTTTTGTCCATTGGATACTCATCCTGCCATTGGTGTCATGTGATGGAAAAAGAATCTTTTGAAGATGAAGAAGTTGCAAAAATTCTAAATGAAAACTTTGTCTCTATAAAAGTAGACAGAGAAGAAAGACCTGATATAGATTCCATTTATATGAATGTTTGTCTTTTGTTTAATGGAAGTGGTGGCTGGCCTTTGACTATCATCATGACTCCTGATAAAAAGCCATTTTTTGCAGGAACTTATTTCCCAAAATATTCAAGACCCGGCAGAATAGGACTTGTAGATTTGTTAACAAGCGTAGCTGAATACTGGAAAAACAATAAAGAAGACTTAATCCAAAGAGCAGAAAAAGTTATCGAATATCTTAAAAACGATTTTAAAGGGATTTATGACGAGATTTCAAAAGATATTATAGATGCTTGTTATTTTGATTTAAAATCAAGATTTGATAAAGAATATGGCGGATTTTCTATCAAGCCAAAATTTCCAACCCCACACAATATTATGTTTTTACTTAGATACTACTACCATACAAGAGAAACTGAAGCTTTAAAGATGGCTGAAAAAACACTTATTAGTATGAGGCTTGGCGGCATGTACGACCATGTAGGGTTTGGATTTCATAGATACTCAACAGATAGAGAGTGGCTGCTGCCTCATTTTGAAAAGATGCTATACGACCAAGCAATGTTAACAATGGCATACACAGAAGCCTATCAACTTACAAAAAACGATTTCTACAAAAAAACCGCACAAGAGACTATAGTATATGTTTTGAGAGATATGACATCCAAGGAAGGAGTTTTCTACTCTTCTGAGGATGCAGACAGTGAAGGTGAAGAGGGTAAATTTTATACTTGGACTATCGATGAACTTAAAGAAGTTTTAAATGATGAAGAGCTAAGTCTTGTAATCAAAGTTTTTAATGTTAAAGAAGAAGGAAACTATTTAGAAGAAGCTACAAGACATTTGACAGGGAGAAACATTCTATATTTAAAAAAACCTATAAGAGACCTGGCGAATGATTTAAACATGGACCAATACCAATTAGAAACAAAATTAGAAGAGATAAGAAAAATACTTTTTGATGCAAGAGAAAAAAGAGTCCACCCACAAAAAGATGACAAAGTTTTAACAGACTGGAACGGACTTATGATATCTGCATTGGCAAAAGCAGGAAAAGGGTTTGAAGATAAAGATTTAATAGAAAAAGCAAAGACTGCAGCAGATTTTATTTTAAACACAATGTTTAAAAACGACATTCTGTACCACCTATACAAAGACGGAGAGGCAAAAGTTGAAGGGTTTTTGGATGATTATGCATTTTTTAGCTGGGGGTTGATCGAGCTTTATGAAGCTACAGGAGATATTAAATATCTAAAATCAGCGTTAAACTTGACAGATTTAATGATAGAAAAATTTTATGATTTTGAAAATGGCGGATTTTTCCTAAGTCCTAAAAACTCACAAGATGTGATAGTTAGACCGAAAGAAGCTTTTGACGGAGCTATTCCATCCGGAAACTCGGTCTCTGCTTACAATCTCTATAGATTGTATTTAATCTCAGGAAATGATAAGTATTATAACTTTGCTATAGAAACACTAAAAGCATTTGGCGGTGAGATTAAAAGACTTCCATCTTACCACTCAATGTTTAATATTGTTTTAATGCTTGTTTTCTATCCAACTTCTGAAGTAGTTTTAGCCGGAAGCTGTGAAAAGGTTTTAGATAAAATAAATACTGAATTCATTCCTAATAAAGCGATTGTCTTTTTAAACAAAGAAAACGAAAAACAGCTAAAAGAGTTAATTCCATACACAAGCAACATGATTTTATCTGATGGATGTAATATTTATGTTTGTAAAAATTTTAGTTGTAATTTACCAACGAAGGATTTAGAATATGCTTTAAATCTTATGAAAGATTAAAGGTGTTAAATGATTAACGAGACAAAACTGATACAGCTTATAAAAGAGAAAAAGATGTCAGGCGAGGAATTAGCACAAATCTTTAAGGTTTCACGGGTTGCAGTATGGAAAAAGATTAAAAAACTTAAAGACTTAGGATACAAAATAGAATCAGATAAGCATGGATACAGAATAATACAGCCTTCTGATAAACTCTTACCACAAGAGATAATTCCAAACTTAAAGACAAAATTCATAGGAAAAAACTATCTTTATTTTGAAGAAATTGACTCTACAAACGTACAAGCAAAAAGAGAAAATTACGAAGATGGAGCTGTGATTTTTGCAGAATCGCAAACAGCCGGAAAAGGTAGAAAAAATAGAAAATGGATTAGCCATAAAGGCTTAGGATTATACTTTACAATAGTCTTAAAACCGGAGATAGAAGTAAACTATTTATCTCATTTTAGCCTGCTATTTAATTACAGCGTTTTTAAGGTTCTGAAAAATTATGTTAATGGAGAGATAAAAATCAAATGGCCAAACGATATTTATTTAAATGGAAAAAAAATAGCGGGCTTTTTGATTGAAAGCAGCATAGAAAATAACAGCATCTCAAAGTTAATCGTCGGTGTAGGAATAAACGTAAACCAATCGATAAAAGATTTTGAAGAAGATATTAAAGAAGTAGCAACATCTTTAAAAATAGAGGAAGGAAAAACACTTAGCAGAAAAGAAATATTTTTAGACATATTACAGCAAATAGAAAAAGACTATTTAAAATTTATAAAAGAAAACTGCTTAGACATTAAAAAGATTGAAGAAAATCTTCTTTGGCTAAATCAAGATGTTGTGATTTTAGAAGATGGAAAACCAATACTCTCGGGAAAACTTATTGGTCTAAATGAAGATGGAAGTTTAATGCTAAAAACCGATGAAGGTTTAAGATTTGTATACGTCGGAGATTTAAGTATCAGAAATAAATAAAGGTAATTGCTAAAAATAATCCACCTATACATAATAATAAGTAGTATAGGAGGTAAAACATGAATTTAGTAGAATTACTACAGATAGCGTCATCTGAAGAAAAAGCAGAGGAATTTTTAAGAGAAAAAAGTATACTTAAAACGTTTGATAGCTGTCCTTTCTGTCATGCCAAAAACATTGGTAAAATTAGAAGAAACTTCTAAAAAAATGGAGTGTTAGAAAAGACAGCATCCTTGAAGATTTAAAAATTCCATTCTCTAAATTCATATTGGCTGTAAAACTATTTAGCTCATAAGGCATATAAAGAGCTTGATTTGGCTTACAATATTACCCACAAAATCTACACAAAGCTTAGACAGTGTATATACAAATTTGTCTCAAAAGATGACCAGCTTTTATCAGGAGAAGTAGAAATGGATGAAAGTTATTTTGGAGGAAAAAGGAAAGGCAGTAGAAGAAGAGGAGCAAAGAATAAAATTCCTGTGTTTGGAATTCTTGAAAGAAATGGAAAAGTTAAAGTTGAGATAGTAAAGGATTTATCTGCTGAAACACTACTGAGAGAAACCATAAAGAAAGTAAAGAGAGGAAGCTTGATATACACAGATAAATTCAAAAGTTATGATGGTCTTGTGATGTATGGATTTAAGCATGAGAGAATAGATAAAGTGTAAAGTTTACAAATGGTAAAGTGTATATAAATGGCATAGAAGGATTTTGGAGTTATGCAAAAGAAAGGCTGCTAAAATTTCATGGTGTAAGTAAGGATAATTTCATCTACTATCTAAAAGAGCTTGAATTTAGGTATAACTTTAGGGATAATATTGACGATAGTTTATATAAATGTTTGGGTGGAATAAATTCAGGAATTACAAAAATTTAAAAAAGAGATCCTTCGGCCTTGCGGCCTCAGGATGACAGGAAAAGGTTGAATGATAGACATCAGAGGAAGGATAACCTTATATGTCATTCTGAGCGAAGCGAAGAATTTCATGTTTTTGTTGAATTTCTCACATGACGTATTAATTTTTAGACTTAGTTAAAATTTGAAAGCATTTTCGGTTTATCTTGCTTTGGTTTTAGGATCAACTTAGACAGTTTTGGTGCGTATTGGGCAAAAAGTATACCGATCAATGCCATAAAAAATATGTATACACCAAAAAATGATAGATACGCTGCCGGAGATAGCTTTGATATAACTATTGAAAATTCGCCTCTATTGATTATCGAGAATCCTGCTGTAATAGAAGCTCTTTTAGACAGTCCGTATATTTTACCCCCTAAGTATCCGGTTAAAAATTTACCAACTGTAGAAATAACGATTAAAATTATCAAAGCCAAGATAGTTTTAATGTCTAATAATTTTTCATCTAATACAGTATTTGCACCAAATAGAAAGAAAAATATAGCAACAGCAAGGTCTCTGATAGATAACATACTCTTTTCAACTTCTTCTGATTTTCCGGTTTCAGAAATTAACATACCTATCAAGAAGGCTCCCAATGCTTCAGACAAGTCAAGCGAGTAAGTCAGTCCTGCAAAAGTTATAAGACTTCCAAAAGCAAATAATATAAATAAATCCTCGTTTAAAATCTTGTCAATCAATAAAGCAAGCTGATTTTTAAATTTAATTGAGATTAGAAATACAAAGGAAAATACCGCCGAGATCTTTAAGGCTATTATTCCGATTGCAATTCCTTCTATATTTTGCCCTGATAAAAATCCTGCCAAGACAGCTAACATTATCGGAGCAATGATATCCTCAAAGACCATTAAACCGAGGATCATTTCTGTTTCCGGGTTTGCAATTCTTTTCTCATCTACGATTATCTTAGAGGTTATGGCTGATGAAGATGCGTATGTTATTGCACCTCCCAATATAGAGACTAAAAATTCAAATCCTAATATATTTAATACAATTACCGGAACAAAAAAATTAAAAAACAAATCTATAAAGCCAACAACCCATATTCTCTTTGCCACATCGATGGCTCTCGCAATATTAAATTCAAGTCCTAAATAGAAAAATAACAATACAATTCCTATTTCACTTAAATGTTCTAAGGTTTTATCTTCATGAACATACCTTCCGAAAATAATTCCAATAAATATGAAAAGTATGATTGTAGGAAATTTTAGGAATTTTCCTATTAAGCCAACAATAAATAAAACTAATGTAATTAACCCAAGGCTTAATAAAAAATTTACCGATGTATATTCCATTATCTTATCTCGCGAGCAGGTAAAAGACTTCGTAGAATTTCTCAATCTGTTGTTTATTTCCAACTAATACAATAGTATCCCCTTCTTTTAATATTTCATCCGGTGATGGATTGGTTATTGTTAAATCTCCGCGTATAATAGCAACAACCGATGCTCCGGTTTTTTTTCTTATTTCAGATTCTTTTATGCTTTTGTTTACAAGAGGAGAGCTTCTTTCCAAAGAAATCCATTCAATTATTAGATTTTTTAAGAACATTTCTTTCTCTTCTTTAGCTTCAGGTTTAAAAAATGTGCCCATCAATACAGAACCGAGCTGATTTGCCTCCTCCTCATGAAGCACAAAGGAGCACACAGGCTCATCGAAATCGTCTTTTTCAAAAAAGTAGATTTCTCTCTTCCCGGATAAATGAATGATTACGGATACTTTTTCCTTTCCCGATGTAATAATAGAAAACTTTTTCCCTATACCCGGTAAGTCAACTTCCTTAAATTGCATTTTTTACTCCACAATTAGATTTTATGTTAATTTAATTATACAAAATTTTTGACGAAAAGAAGATTATTAAATGTTAAGGAGGTCTTTATATATGAATATCGCAATAGTCTCGTATGATATTAAATTCTTAGAGAACTTGATTAGCTTATTAAAAATAGAGAACGTTGAAATTTATGGCGATAGTTTATCGCTAATTAAAGAGTATCCACAAAAAGATTTTAAAGTGATTATTTATGATACTTCATCAGGAATTTTTGCAGAAGATGATCTTAAATATTTGATTGGAAAGTTGGGAGGAAGAGATATAAAATATTTCGTATTAACCGTTCCAGAAAACCCCATAAACAAAAAAAATTTTAGCGATGATGTAGAATTTTTACCAAAATCGGAGTCTCTAACAATTCTACCAGAAATTTTGAAAAACACCTTAATCCAAACAGAAAAAATTCAATCTCGACAAGTTGAAAATGTGACCGAAACTTTTGCACCTAAAAAAGAAAGTCAAATAGAAAATTTTGAGAGTCAGAAATTTGAAGACTTATTTAATAGTACAGATATATACAATATAGAAAAAGGTTTGATTGATTTTGAACCTAATGTAATATCAATAAGTGAAGAAGGAGTAAAATCAGAAAACAAGGATGAAAGTTTTGATAATTTCTTTGATATAGAATTTGAAAACAAATCTGCTTCAGAAAAAGTAGAAGATAAATCTTTATTTGAAATTGAATTTAGAAACATAGAATTGGAACCTACTAATATATCTTTCAATGAAGATAAAGAGGAAAACCTGTTAAATATAGATAATTTAGTCATAGAAAAAGAATTGGAAAACTTTAATATTGAAGAAATCGGTATTGAAACTAAAATAGAAGAAAATATTGCAGAATCTTCATCTGAAGAGTTAAATGAAGGAATTCAAAGATACGTGGAAGAAGATAAGAAAGAGGAAGTTAAAGAAGAAAAAGAAGAAAAATTAGAGGCAGTAAAAACAGAAGAAGAAAAAAAAGAAATTGTTACTAAACCTTTAACAGAGTTCATTCAAGAAATAGAAAAAGAAAATAAAACTATAGGAGGAGAAGAAATCATGGTAACTAACTTTAATATTACTATTTCTTCGGAGGATATAAAAAAGCTGGCGATGGAAATGGTAAAAGATATGTTAAAGAACGACAAGGCTATGAATACAATTATTGATCACCTTCAGATAGACTTTCAAGATGAGGCTAGAAGAGAACTTGAAGATATAAAAAATCAATTAAAATCATCTTTAGCAAAAGAGGCAGAGTTAATGATGAAAGAAGAAATTGAAAAAATGATAAAAACAGAGCTAAAAGAATATGTTGCAGAAATTACTGCAAAAATAGTAAAAGAAAAATTAGATGCAATTTTTAAAGAATAAACTTGAAGTATTTTAAACTTCGTATATTAATTTATGTTAATTAATAAGTAGATCGGTGTTAAACATGTCGGTTAGGGAATTATGCAAAATTCAAAAGATATGAGAGGAGAGAAGTGATAAGTTAATAAAATCCTCTCGTTTATCATCCGTCTTACTTAGCCTATCTTTAGGACATGATTAAGTCTAAAGGATATTCTTTTTAAATATCTAAAAAATTCTCGATTTCTCATCCAAGGCTCTACTAATTCTTGCTTTTAAGAAATTTAAAATACACTATAGTCAAAACAAAAAGTAAACTACTTGAAAAAAGTATAAAAGTATGTACTAAAAAAGACATTAAAAACGCTGTGTTTTTATCTATGTCAAACAAAAATATTAAACTTCCTGCGTATCCGCTTTCATAGGTACCAATGCCTGCCATTCCATGAATAGGCAGGATGGTTGTCAAGTCTGCAGCTGCTGATGCTAAAATCGTTTGGAAAAATGATATATCTATTTGAGTTGGTATAACAAAATAAAACGCTGTAAACTTCAAAATAAAAGTTAAAACAGACAAAAGATAAATATACGCAAGATTGGAAAATCTAAGTTTGTCTTTATTGTAACTTTTAACTTTTTCATGTTTTATGAATTTTAAAATAAAAACAAAAATATAAAAGCTAAAAGGAATTATTAAAAATGATATCAAAGCTAAGGTTAGAAATCCTTTAAAGGTTAAATAACTAAATGCAAAAACCGCCATTAAACCAAGACCATCGAATATACGAGTAATGAGAAAGCTCATTGTTGAGTCTACTATATGAACTCCTTCCTTTTTAAGAAGATAAAAAAAAGAAACTTCACCTGTTCTAAAAGGCAGGATGATATTAAAAAATGTATTGTAAACTGTAAGTTTAAAAAGCTTGCTAAATTCTTTTAGGTCTAATGTAAAACTCCATCTGTAAGTTCTTACTAAATAGCTTAGATAGTAAAAAAATAAAGCGATAAAAAACTGATAGACCGATACCTTTTTAAAAAGATTTAAGAAGTTTTCAAAACCAATATATTTTTCAAATAGGACTATAAAAGCTGTTGTAATAATTAATGAAAATATTAAATGAAGAAGCTTCTTTGTGTTCATTTATTGATGTTGAATTATTTCTTTTATTACATAAGGTTTTTTACCCTGAGACTCGTAGTAGGTTCTTATTATCAATTCAGCTATTAAACCTGTTGAAATAAGTTGAATGCCTGTTAAGAAGAAAAGAACGCCAAATATTAGAAGTGGCCTATGACCAATTGGGAGTCCAAGGCATATTTTTACACATGATAGATATAAAAGAACTAAAATACCTAAGACGGAAAATAGCATTCCAAAACCACCAAAAATTCTAAGTGGTTTGTTTCTGTAATCAAGCAAAAACTTTACCCATATTAAGTCTAAAATTACTTTAAAGGTTCTTGATATTCCGTATTTTGATTTTCCGTATATTCTTGGATGGTGTTTAACAGGTATTTCAGCAATTTTTGCTCCTACCAATCTTGCCAAAGCTGGCAAAAATCTATGCATTTCTCCGTAAGAGTCTAAGCTTTTTGCAATCTCGCTTTTATAAGCTTTTAGTGAACATCCATAATCGTGCAAATAGACTTTTGTTACTTTTGATATTAACCAGTTAGCTATTTTAGAAGGTAACGTTCTGTTTAAAAATGCATCTTTTCTGTCTTTTCTCCAGCCGCTAACTACATCATAACCTTCATTGATTTTTTCTAATAATCTTGGAATGTCTTCTGGGTCGTTTTGCAGGTCTCCATCCATCGTTATAATTATTTCACCTCTTGCTATATCAAAACCTGCAGCCATAGCAGCAGTCTGACCAAAATTTCTCCTAAAATTAACTCCAACAACATGATAATCTTTTTCAGCTAAATTTTTGATAATTTCCCAAGATTTATCACTACTTCCATCATTTACAAGAATGATTTCATAATCTTTATCATTCCACTGCTTTTTTAACTCTTCCATTACTGTTTTTATTTTTTCATATAAGATTGGCAAATTTTCTTCTTCGTTATAAATTGGAACCACTATCGAAACATAAATTTTATCTTTACTCATTTTTCACCCTTATTTAATAATCCTACTATCGAGTTTCTAGTATTATTATATCCACAATAGTATTTGAAGATTCCTTATTCTCTTCTTTTAAAATAGCTTTTGATTTTGGTTTATCTAAGATTTCTAATAAATATTTTCGAATTTCTTCTTTTAATCCTGCATTATTTTCAGCAGACCTTAGGGCTTTTTCAAGGTAATATTTGGCAAGCTCATCATCTCCAAGTTTATGATAAACCTTTCCAAGCCTAAAATAGACTAAAGGATCATTTACGACATAATTCAATGCTTTTGAATAATATTCTCTGGCTTTTTTTAACATTTCTTTGTTATAGGCAACATTGTATTTATCTAAATAATAATCTCCTAAGGAAATATATGCATTTACAAAATTGCTGTTAAACATCAAAGCTTTTTCTAAGTTATATAAAAATAAATTTTCTTTACCTAATTGAAGGTATACCATACCAAGGTTATAATAAGCCTTTTCTTTTCCTGAATATGTAGGGTTGTTTATAGCTTTTTCAAAGTTTTTTATTGCTTCATTGAACTTTTTTTGATTTGCAAGCAGAATTCCATAATTTGTCAATAATTCTGGATAATCAGGATATTTATCTATTCCAAGCCTGAAAATGCCTTCAGCCTTAGCAAACTCTCCAGCAAATTGATAGGCAAGGGCAAGAGCATTGTAGACCTCTGGTTTATCATAAGATTTTAAGGCTTCTTCTAAATATTTAATTGCCATTGAATTATTTCCACTGTTTAAGTAAGATATACCCATTTCGTATAAGTATTTTCCATCCCCGACTCCTAAATCAGTTTCGTACGATTGAGGGTTAGCACAAGAGCTTATTAAAATAGCTAAAGTCAAAACAAAAAAATTCTTTTTCATAATTTTTATATTTTATCATAGGTTAGATTAAAGCAGCTATTAATAATACTTTAAAATTTCAAGCTAATTTTAAAAATTAATCAGGCTTTTGCTCGTTAATTTATATCGCCCGAAAACCCTCCATTGCCTATTACTTCTAGCTTTTTAAAAGAGGAAGACCTACTGACTAAAGTCCTAAAGAATGTTTGTCAAGTGCAAAAATTTTCATTAAATGGTCTTTTGTCATTTAATACACCATATGCCTGTCTTATTAACTTATGTGCTACAGCTGAGGCTGTAAGCCGAAGGATCTCCTCTTTTATTAAAAAGTAAAAAAAGAGATTCTTCGCTTCGCTCAGAATGACATTTTTGAGGTCAAGATTCTTTCCCGGCTGCAGAATGACAACCTTTATTTTTAAAACAGTCTAAAGCAGTCTTAGGGTAATATTTTTATTACTTTCAATCTACTTGCTTACCTTTTCTAGGTGGTTAAAAAATTCTGGATAAGATATATAAACACAATCAGCATCTTTTATTGTGATTCCTTCTTCACTTACTAATCCAAGAATTGCAAAGCCCATTGCTATTCTATGGTCTTTATAAGAATCTACGATTCCACCTTTTACTTTTTGCTTTCCTCTTATTATCATACCATCTGGAAGTTCTTCTGCTTCAAGTCCTAAGCGTTTAAAGTTTTCTATTACCGATTTAATTCTATCGCTTTCTTTTACTCTAAGCTCATGGGCACCGGTTATTACAGTTTCACCTTCAGCTTGAGTTGCAATGATTGCAAGCAGTGGAATTTCATCTATCATTGAAGGAACTTCTTGCGGCTCTACTTTTACACCTTTTAATTCATGATAGCTAACATAGATATCTGCTACTATCTCACCTGCTTCATCTCTTTTGTTTATGTATTCAACCTTAGCCCCCATTTCTTTTAACTTTCTAAAAAATCCATCTCTTGTTGGGTTTACTAAAACATCCTTTAACTCTATGTGAGACCCTGGAGTAATTGATGCTGCAGCTGCAAAAAATGCCGCCGAAGATGGGTCGGCAGGTACGTTTATATGTATAGGATTTAGCTTATCTGCTTTTTTGACAGTTACTCTATATCCGTCTTTTTTAAATTCTCTATTTACATATGCTCCCATACTGTTTAACATATTTTCTGTATGGTCTCTTGAAATTACAGGCTCTATAACTGTTGTCTCTCCTTTTGCAAACAGTCCGGCCAAAAGAATAGCTGACTTTACCTGTGCTGACATTTTTTCATTAAAAAAATCTATTCCTGTAAGCTTTCCACCTCTTATGGAGATTGGAAGTAAATTCCCGTCCTTTCTCCCATCTATTTTAGCGCCCATTTTAGAAAGTGGCTCTGCTACCCTTTTCATAGGTCTTTTTCTTAGACTATCATCACCTGTTAGTGCAGCGAAAAAATCAAATCCAGCCAATACTCCGAGCGTTAATCTTGTAGTTGTTCCGGAGTTTCCCATATCAAGAAAATCATCAGGTTCTTTGAGTCCATCTAAACCTTTTCCATGAATATGATAAACACCATCCTTTTCTACTATTTCAACCCCAAGTTTTCTGTATGCGTTTACAGTTGTAAGAGTATCACCAGCCTTCAAAAAGTTTTTTACAATAGATGTACCATCTGCCAAAGAAGATAAAATTATTGCTCTGTGTGAAATAGATTTATCTGACGGGACTCTTAAAGACCCTTCTATTCTTTTTACTTTTTTAACTGTTTTTTCCATCTTTTATTCTCCTTTTAAATAATTCCCATAATGCTATTGACGTTGCATTTGAAACGTTTAGAGATGTTATTTTACCAACCATTGGAATAGTTGCAATAATATCCGCTTCTTCTAATATAGATTTTGAAACTCCTTTTCCTTCTGAGCCAACTACCAACGCAATCGGATATGGAAAGTCTATCTCAGCTATATTTCTTCCGCCTTTTTCAACAGCAACAACCCAACCACCTTTCTTTCTAAATTTTTCAATTACATTTCTTAAACTTCCAACTTTTGAAATCGGAAGATGAAAAACTGCCCCTGTGGATGCTTTTACTACTACTTCATTTATAGGACTTGACCGTTCCTTAGGGATTATAACTCCACTTACTCCAAAAATTTCTGCTGTTCTTAAAATGCTTCCTACGTTTTGAGGGTCTGTAATATGGTCTAAGATTAACATAATACCCTTTTCTTTTATTGTTTTATTTATAATTTCATTTTCATCATAATATTTTATCGGACTTACAAGTGCAACAACACCTTGTGTTTTTTTAGTATTTGCAAGCTCTTCAATCTTTTGTCTTGATACTTTTTGTACCTTTACTTTCCTCTCATTTGCAAGTTCTAACAACTCTCTTGGTGGATGTGAATCGTGGGCAATAAGAATTTTTTCAAGACTTCTTCCGGCTTTAAGCGCTTCTATTACTGGATTTCTTCCCCAAATTACCAAGTGGCTTTCCTTCTTCAAAACTTTCTCCTGCATAATCATTGATAATATATTTTAACTTAAATTGATAAGTCGGACGAGAAGTTCAATAAAAACATGAGATTTTTCGCGGGCTGTAGAGTGACAAATAACGTAATTGTTAACACACCTTCCCTTTCTCTGTCATCCGAAGGACGTGAGTCCAAAGGATCTCATCTTTTGATTTTTTAATTTTAAAAGAAAAAATGAGATTCTTCGCTTCGCTCAGAATGACGATGTGGGTTTTTGAAACAGACTCACTCAAATCATTGATAAAATATTTTAACTTGATTAATTTTCAGAACATCCTATTTTCCAAATTTACTCAAACCTTTCTCCGGCTTTTATCTTGTATCCTCTGATTGCATCTTGTGTTGTTATTGGCTTTGAGTTTGGAAATTGTATTAATTTTAATAAAAGACACCCATTACCTGTTTTTACCACTATTCCCTCTTTCTCATCAGCTTTTATTATCTCTCCCGGTAAAGCGTTTACATTGCACTCAACAATTTTTGCATCTAAGATTTTGACTTCTTCATCTCTGAATTTAGAATAGGCTTTTGGCCATACTTTTAAAGCTCTGATTTGATTAAAGATTTCTTTTGCTGACCTGCTAAAATCTATTTTTCCTTCTGATTTTTCTATCGGTTTTGCGTAGGTTGCCTTTTCATGGTCCTGTGGTTTTTTATCTATTTCTCCTTTTTCTATTTTATCTAACACTTCAATAAGCAATCTTGCTCCTTCTTCTGCCAATTTATCATGAAGGCTTATAATATCATCATCTTCTGTTATCTCAACTTCTTTACATGCGTAAACATCCCCCGCATCAAGTTCTTTTATTA